>Ga0268250_10000045_pt1 | contig 62856 bp, 74 predicted proteins | sample AgamicAsSfe_FD_200448 | JGI IMG/M metagenome (GOLD analysis project Ga0268250, IMG submission 200448) | Agave microbial communities from Guanajuato, Mexico - As.Sf.e (v2) (version 2) | ecosystem: Host-associated > Plants > Phyllosphere > Phylloplane/Leaf | place: Guanajuato, Mexico | collected...
TCGGTGGTGGTCTCACCGCTTGGAACCAGCCGATCGAGGTCATTCGCGTTGAGATGCAGAGTAAGACGGAGGACCCCAACAGGCCTAAGAAGATGACTGTGGCCTCGACAGCCAAGTACATCTACAGCCAGAACGGTATGAAGGGTCTTTACAGAGGTGTTACTCCCCGTATTGGATTGGGTATCTGGCAGACCATCTGGTGAGTCATTCCCTTTTGCCCCTTTATCCGGTCTCTCGCTAACGAAACTACCAGTATGGTCGCTCTTGGTGATGTCGCAAAAGACGCTGTCGAGAAGATGACTGGAGAGAAGGTTACCGCTAAGCACTAGAGGCGCATTACACGGAACACAGGTGGGATAACGGAATGGCGTATAGTCGAATGAATTAGGTTTTCGGGTGTTGTACATAGACAGGGTCATGGGTATGTAGGCTTCTACTAGAAAGCCTACGCTATGTAGCGTATAGATGCTTGGGATACGCAAATGAACTATATCCTGGAATCCTCCCTGAAGCATGAGCTGCAAAAAGTGAACCATGGATGCACTCCGACATGACGAACATGCTTCTTCTCCTTCTCGACCTTCCTCCTGCCTTCCCTCCTGTCACTTTGTAACTTGCAGCGCAACTTGTATCTGTGCAACCTCACACGAACGACTCAGTAACAATGGCCGCCCCTCCAAGACAGAAGCGAGGTCCCTCAGTTCTGGTACTTGACAATCGCAACGTTCGGTACTCAATGATGCGCCCTGCTAACACGAACCTCCAGGTGACTGACAGCCGAAATCGTGATAATCCATATCAACGTCCTCCCTCACGCCCAGGCATCCTACAACGCCAAAGCACACGCCTCATAACCGTCGATAATGTCCTCCAGTACGCCAGCGACATCCCATCAGGTCAGCGACGAGGCCCGCCTCGACCAGTTGTCCATGCAAGAACACCATCCGGACGGCATCCACTCGACCCCAAGCTAGCCGGCAGAACATTGCAAGCAAACTTACCGGCTCGATCATCGAAACTATCTGAGAAACTTGTGTTGTTACCTGAGCTGGACGAGGTGGAGGACGACAAGGGCGATTTCGCAATAGATAATGAGACTGCACCACCCAAGGATGGCGATGCGGAAGCGAAGCGGAAACCAACGAACTTGAAGGAGAAGAGTTATGCGGAACGATTACCCAAAGCGAGCAGAACGGAGAAGTTGTCGCGAGTCACTGCATACTGCACGGCGCAGGCATACAAGATGCAAGCAACTGCGGAATTTGTGCGGAAGTTTCACGGAGCAAGGACGAAGCTTTACGATGACTGCCTCTATACTGTCTACCATCTGCCATTACTCCCGGGTCACGAAGGTTACCGAATACGAAGCAGTCCGGTACTGAAGAGCCCAGGTGGGAAAGCAGTGTTAGACGAGGAGATTGAGCGCAGTGAACGACAAGAATATCAAGAAGGCTACTTTGGCGACGAACAATACGGCGTGCGTGGATCAGAGGAATACCGAGAACAACGAAGGAATAGCGAACTGGAAACCGAGCCGTCGAACGACAGCAGTCACGACCGCGACTCGAGCGAATCGCCACTGGAAGACTTCGGCGCTGGATCCATCTCACCTTCGAGCACTGTGCACAGCCTTGCTTCTTCGATCTCGAATTTCGCCGAAATGTTCATCTTCTCCTATGGCGTTGTCGTCTTCTGGAACTTTACCGAACGCCAGGAGAAAGACATCCTCGCCGACCTGACCTTCTCTTCCAGCCAGGGCGCGGGCGGTATACCGCTTGCCGTACGGCCGCAATTGGAAGAAGATTTTGAGACAGAAGAGTTTCATTTTGAGTATAACCCGGAGATACCGCGGCCGAGGGTCTTCAACGATATGATCACACTGCGAAGCGGCGACCACATGATCAAGCTCACAATGAGCCATGCTATTGCACAAAGCACTAAGTTGAGCTTCTTTGAGGAAAGAATGACGGAAACCATGACGGAAGCGCAGAACGTACCGAGGCGGCTGGCACTGCAAGGAGAACTGGGTATGACGAGGGAGGAAGTGGTAAGGATGCTGGGGAGACTGTTCCTCAGTCGGGTAGACGTCAACTTATGTGAGTATTGCCGAGTCGTGTATTGCTTGTCATGATCAAGCTGATACTGATACGTGACACAGCATCGAACGTGCTCGACGTGCCGAACTTCTTTTGGGACAGCGAGCCGACATTGCACCCACTGTACATTGCCGTACGCGAATACCTTGAGATCAAGCCGCGCATTCAGGTCCTCAATGAGCGGTGCCGCGTCTTTCTCGACTTGGCTGAAATATTGAGCGATTCTATCAACGATCGAAAAATGTCTCGTAAGTGTTGCTATCCTTGTGCAACACTCCTCATCCAAACTTCTTCCGCTATAAATCTGCACACCTTCTAACGTCATCTTCTCCCTCCCAGGCATAACCTGGATCATCATCTTCCTCATCATCCTCAGTATCCTCGTCACCATCGCGGAGGTGCTCCTGCGTTTCGGCCTTCTGGCAAAGAGCAGCCACGAAGGGAAGGGCGTAGCAGCGCCGCTGCTGCTGGAGATTGCGGCACCTTCAGCAATGGGTATGGCTGGAATGTTGTCGGATCTGTAGTGGTATATGGTGGATATGGACACGGGGAGGGGGCGTGCGAAGGGCACATGACTAGGCTCCGGAAATGCTATTACGTGAAGTGGCAGGAGGAAGCAGGAGTAATGGAATCGGCGTTCAATATCACGGCGTGACTTCAGAGTATATATCCTTCGCGCCTTCGGACTGGGCACGAATCTGACGTGGATGGCAATGGCCGTAGTCGCGGTAGTAGACTGTACATATTAGCGACATTTCATTTCTACACCCGCACGTTCTTGCTATCACTTCGAGGTGTTGATGAATCTCCTCCGCTTGGCTAGATCTGGAAGTGTATGAGCGGCGGTTGCAAGCATAGCAGTCGCTCACACATTTGCAAAGTCACTGTTACGCAATCCCAACTGGTGTAGGAATGGCACCAAGCCCTCTATTTCCCGTCACTTCTGCATCTCTACTGTACACTCCCTACGTCCTCCTCCATCCCTCCCATTTTCGTCCTTACCCCTCCCCGTCCTGCCCCGCCATCCTCATCCTCCTCCACGCATCCATTCATCCTCAGAATTCCAATAGAGAGTCAATCAGAACGGGTTATCCTCCGGCGCAATCTCCCTCTTCCAGTAACTCCCAATGACCGGGATCTTCACCATGACGTCGTTTCGCAATTTGGGCACGTCTGCGGCGAAGAAGATGACGAAGAAGCCGAGGACACCGCCGAAGGCTGCGAGGGAACCGCCGCTGTGAGGTGGGGAGGAGGTTAGCTTGTGTTTGGTGCTGTTGATGGTGGTGGTCATGCTGATGTGACGGGTGATATTGAGGATTTGTAAGTGAGCTGGGCTACCCGGAGAGTGTGGAGAGTTCAATGGCGCAGGGGAAAAGAACATACAGCTTGGTGACTGTGCGGTAGTTGATGCCGTGGAAGTTTGGCGAGATCTTGTATCTGTGCAGAGAAGGTCGGTGTTAGCAATTTTCTCTCTTCTCAGAGTTTGTCGACGTCTTCAATCCGCTCTCCATTCCCTCTCCCCCTATCGTGCTCCCCTATTCGAAATGGCTTCCCATGCCGAAACACCACTCTCTGTGGCATCCTTTCCCGGCCCAATTATCGTCTTGTCTTGTAACCCGTCCAATCCAGCCATCTTGTGCATACATATCAATCTCCATGATTCCGTTCCTGCTCCGCTCGCGCTGCTGCGCTCGCGAGCTATAGGTGGTAAAGGGGGCTTACTGGGGTCCGTGTGGCGACTTGTATGTCTTGTAGTCTGGGCGCAGTCCCGGAGGTGCGAAGCCGTGGTGACCTTGCTATTCAACACAAGTGAAGGTCAGCCGAGTGACTCTCTGAAGTGCAGCGTCCTGAAGATGGCGCAGGTCGTATGGTGAAGTGTTTCAGATCCAAGATTCCGCATGCCCTGATCAAGCCTGATGCTTGCGCGCACACCGACCTTGATGACTGGACAGGGAGGGGAGACGTACGGCTGATCCTGAGGTTGCAGACATGGTTGTGTAGGGTGACGTCTAGGGTTGGAAAGGTGGTGGACAGTGGTGTCGTAGCAAGTCTTTCATAATGAATCGAGGTCGGATCGGACGAGTCAGGGCAGGAATTCATTTCTGATTAGTGAACATATTTCCATCTCTCTCACAACCAGGCCTGGAGGGACAGCAACCATTCTCGCCATGAGCTCTAAGGTAGCTTCGTCTCTGCACCGCCTCCTGGCATTGCAACAAGGCGCCTCGCCTCTATTGAGCAACAGCATAGTGCTGTACCCAATACGACCATGATCAGGTCGATCAGACAGGCCATATCGAGAACCCAGGACCCAGTCAAGCAGGCTCATTCATTGCTTGGTTTATGCAACTTGCATAGTATGCTTTGTCGGGAGTGTCGATTGCAGATTGTACAAGCACGATATTCCTTCATTCAAGCATTACAGGCTTACCTGTATTCAACACGATGACTATACCACGATATTATTCGGCCTCAGCTAACGCTTACTATCAGTATAGGCATCTACATTGAGATTACTGCGCGTCGACTCGATGATGTCTAGCTCTAGCATGCGTCTATCGGCCCCGCGCGGGAAGCTCCTGTACAGTACATCGTCGGAGCTCTATCCGGTGTATTTAGCTTGTACACACTCTCCTGATCGGGAGTTTGGTTTTGTTAGCCCGATGTTGCTTACAATGTGCAGGTCCGATACTCCGTGTCCCTGATTACCCTCTACCCCTGTAGCATGACATCTTCTATAGCCCTATGCCGCGTGTCTCCCTGTTCTTTCACTTATACCCTTCCTTTACTATTCTTCATCGTCATTCGCTTAGTATCCTCGAGTCACTCGTTTCCAGCCTTCCCGAGCGTCTTAATCATTCCCCCAACCACACGTCCCTCCCTTTAACCTTCTCCCACCTTACGGGCCCACTCGTTATCAACCTATTCAGTCAAGAAACCCTCACCAAACACCAAATACCTCTAGTCAAGATGCTGGGACTTCCCACCGTTCAGCCTGCAATCGATACAGCTAAGGGAGTCGCTCAACAAGCCAGCCAAGTCGCCGAGAGTGTTAACACCGCAGCAGCACCTGCTGCCGAAGCTGTAAGAGACGGTATAGAACAAGTACGTGCTCTAGACTCTGATATTCCAGGTCCTGCTGCTGCTGAAGCAAGACGCTATCAGTGGGGCGAGGGCACTGGTCGGGAGTGCTATAGCATCATCCGCAGCCGCAGCATGCAGACTGTCAATATCAAGAAGGATTTCCTCAATGTCAAGAAGTTGGAAGCTGATAACGACCACGTTCGAATGACGTACGGACAATCCCCGAGGGACCGAGCTATTGGGCACGCACGCGAGGCAAAGCAGCAGGCTAGCTTGTGTCGCGGTGAGGGAGGCTTGGTGAGGGAAGAGCCTCAACCAATACATGTCCGCTTCATCGATCCTGCCCAACGCGACAACGACTGGAACGAGCTGCGAGAGCTTCGTCGGACCGATGAGGAGCTGCGGCGTCTCATGCCCGACCCTGATGAGATCGTGTATCCAAGTCTTGGTGCTGCCCTCATCGCTGCCGCTCGATACCAGAGACCTTCGCAGGACCAAATGCCGTTCTCCCTGTTCATTCTCATCGACTATCATCCAGTGTCCTGGGGCCAATCTATCGAGCGCATTCACGTCGATACGAATGTCTACCGATCTGGTTTCCGCATCTGCGGTTGCATCGGCGTGGACGGAAATCCACGTCATGTTCTGAGCCTTGCCAGCACGGTCCAAGTGCCTGCACATAATACTGAGCAGCCCTGGTCCCATCACGTGCAGCCTCTGCAGATGAAGAACATGCTCTGGACTGGCCGGAAGCACTCGGACCTCCTGCGATACGTCAGCATTGGCAATAAAAAGTACAGAAACACCGCCCTAGCTACCAGCGGTGCAGCAACCGCGGAGAGTACGTCTTGACCCACACAGCTATCCACACAGCAGCTCAAGGTGTGACTCATATCGGGTTATTGAATATCGCCAGCCTTGGCCACCTTTGTGTGCCGCTCAGTATCGGTATGGGTCTTTGTGCAGCGCCAGTCACCGGAGTGGCTCTATTCACCGATTCAGTTCTGGCCTACCACTATGCGTGGGAGACCACATACACGCCGGAAGACATCTACGCACGTTACGGAGTGGGACATGTCTAAGGGGGTGGCGTCAATAAAGTGGGATATGCCTGTGACAGGATCGTTCAAAAGTGAAATCTGTAATGGGTAGGCCCAGCTTCTCTTCTGGGGTCAAATTAATATTGTACGTCTTGCGCTTAACAATACAATCCTGTCGGCCGTGATTGGACCTTTATGTGCCGGACGTGTTAGCACCTTCCCTTGCCCCGTTGCCCTTATCCTCCCCTTTTGCTGGCTTCTCCGGCTTCGGTCCCCAGGCCAGCTTTATATCCTTCCACTCGCCCTTCAGTAACACCACGATGATACTCCCCGGTTCCAGCGGAAACGTCCGATGACCTACTGCTTCCAACAAAGCTGTAATGAAGCCGGAATGAGCAGTCAAGGAGATGACGCTCGAATTGTCATGGGTGAAAATGTCAGTCAATAGCAACTTCGCCCTGTCAACCAGCTCTTCATTCGACTCCCTGACGTCTGCATTCCACAGTTCATCTTGCTCAGTGAATCCAGGCTCAATGTCGAAAGCGTTGAAGTGGTTAGAGATCCACGTTCTGTTGCTTCGCTTGTCGCAGGTATGCACCCCAATCTTTTCGCGGAGACGCTGGATGAATGTCAGCAGTATCTACCTTGCAGTTCAGACCTTCATTACCTCTTTGATGACAGCGTGGAACTTCCGGTTTTTCGGCAGCTCAAGTCGACTGAAGGTCAACATGGCCGTGGAAAGACATCGCGTCAACGGGCTAACGTAGTAGGATTGCGGCATAGTGATCTTTTGGAACTTCATCGCGGTTCCAAAGAATTCGCCTGCAGTCTGGGCCTGCTCATAGCCCTTGGCTGTGAGGTGAGGGTCTGTGAAGTTCTGTAAGGTGTCAGAGTCGAAGTAGCTTCACGACCGCATCCATGGAATCGTACCTCAAGCCTCGAATAGTACTCCTGCACGTATGTCAGCGAGCCCCCCTTCATGGTGTACAGTATCTTAGACCTACATCCCACATGGGCGTGCCATACTTTGCCTCCGCAACATTATGCTCGCCCTCTCCATGCCTACCAAGATATAAGGCCTTGTACACTGTATTTGGTGGTGCGTTCTGATTCGTGTGATTGAGCCAGGTCTCGAACTTCTGCCACTGTAACTTCCGGAAGAACGCAGAATCGGTCCCCTCTATTTCATATGCCCGGTTCAGCAATCCCAACACAGTCGACGGTCCTCTTCCATTGCTATACTGATAGGTAGAAGGATCTGTGTTATAGTCGGCCGGGCTAAAGAAACCAGGAACGTTCTCAATACGAAAGTGCTTTGGTTTTGTAGGGTTTGGTAAGGAATCGAGTCTATTGCTAGGACTTTGTGACATGGTGGAAGCTGTAGTATCGTCAAAGGGGTATAAATGCCTTGTGTATATGACAAAGGAGAACGAGCTGAGGAGGAGTAGACTAGATAATAATGCAAGACTACTCAAGCTCATTAGTATGGATAGCAGCTATACTGACAGGCTTCACTTGCAGGAATATGCGGCTCCGCAAGAATGCTCGCCATGACACTTGACTTGGATGCTGAGCGCCCGGTGCGGAGAGCACCATGAGCGACTGCCATTGTGATTGATGTCAGTATCAGTGATCTGAAATATTGTGACAATGATGGGAAAGCACAGCACGTGGTGAACATACCGGCCGTGCGTCGATCTTAAAGCTTGGCAATGCTTAGCCCTTTCGTGCCTTGCGTGCTTAAGATGGCGCTGAGGCGCGCGCAGTAGGAGCTGTGAAGCAGTTACAGATAGGATACTTCGCAGAGTGCAGTGAGCAAAGAAACACCTGAGCTTTTCACAAGTCTAATCTAGGTTTCACCTTGGTCGATCCGAGCCCGGGCCTCGTTTATCTCGGCTTTGCAAGGCCGACATGACGTGGCCCTTGAAGGAGTATCAGCCAGAGCCTCACAACGGATAGTTCCTGGCCAGCTATGCGTTCGACTACGGTATATATCCCATTCTGATCACAATGACGCCGGGCGGCTATATACACCAGTATTCTTAGTGGTCCTCCAAGATGTCCGCAGAGTAACGCGCGTCCAAGACGATCGGCGGCACAAGTCAAGAAGCTCGGTCTCACGTGCCTCTCCAGGAACTTTTTCCATGACCGAAAACCTTACCACCATCACTATCACCACCCTCCCTCCCAGCCACTACACACAGCCCAAATGGAACGCCGACAAGCCCGCCAACGGCGCGATTACCTCTACCGCCGCGCCATCGCTCTCCAACAAGCCGAAACCAACGCCCGCCGCACCGCGCTCAAAACCTCACTTGCAACCGGCAAGCCCCTCGACCCCTCCATCGCAAACGACAAGACCCTCCGCTCCGACTACAAATATGACGAGACCGTCGCCGGGCGCACTGCAGAGGACGAAATCGACCTCGACGACGAATACGCCCACCTCTCCGGCCTTGTCGACCCTCGCATCCTTGTCACTACATCCCGCGATCCGAGTACACGGCTGGGCACATTCGCAAAAGAGATCAGATTACTGCTGCCTACGGCGATACGACTGAATCGCGGGAACCTCATCCTGCCTGATCTCGTCAAGGGTGCGCAAGCGAACGGCTTAAGCGATATTATTGTCCTCCACGAACACCGCGGCACGCCCACCTCCCTCACAATCTCGCACCTCCCCCACGGACCCACCGCCTCCTTCTCCCTCCACAACGTCGTCCTCCGTGGGGACATCCCCGGCGCCGCAACCGGCACCGTCAGCGAATCCTACCCACACCTAATCTTCGACGGCTTCTCCACGCGGCTGGGCGCCCGCGTGCAAAAGATCCTCAGTCACGTTTTCCCGCCGCGGGAGCCATTGAATGCGAAAAGCAAGCTTGGGACGAGGGTGGTGACATTTAAGAATGTGCAGGATAGTATTGAGGTGCGGCACCATGTTTTCGTGAAGACGGGGTATGAGAGCGTGGAGCTGGCGGAGGTGGGACCGAGGATGACGATGAGGTTGTATGAGATTCGGGGCGGGACGGCGGAGAGTAAGGAGGGGGATGTTGAGTGGAGGTTGAGTCAGTATACGAGGACGGCGAGGAAGAAGGATTATTTGTGAGGGAAGCTGTTGGGTCGCTGAGAATAATGTATTTATGCATTTCCACGGTGTCATTGGGCGGACTGGCTGGGACGGCGTATGGCTGGGCAGCGATATGGCGCCTTTATGTGGAAGAATGGTCTGGTTTTGTGCCGGCGAATGAGGAAGGCGTGGGCGATAATGTCGTGGATGTGTCCAGATCATCCAAGACGCCATGATTGCCACTGAACGATTATTTAGGAAGCAACAGTCCAGGGTATCACTTGAGACGGGAGGCAATACTTCGCAACATAGCTGCCTACGGGTCGAAACATGTATCATCAAAAGGCTGAGAGATTGATCGAATCCCAAGTCAAGATCGAGTTGAAGACAATCATAGACTATAGAAGTATACCCACGAGCGCCTTCCAATCCTAACGCTGCGCACCGGGCACACCTCTGCGCACCATCGTCCTGTAGATAGCCTTGCAATAGATAAAAACTGGTCCCAACTCACCCCATCTCGCCAGCTAACGATATCCCTGCCCACCCTGCCCTTGTCCCTGTCCATTTCCCTGGCCCTGTGCTCCTCCAAAGTTCATCCCCTGCGCATTCATAAAGCCCATCATCTGCATCAGGTTCGCCGCCGACGGCATGGCTGCGCCATTGAATCCAGCGTTGCCACCGTTTATACCGCCAGACATTTGACCGTAGCCCCCTCCTTGCGATGCGGTGCCCATGTTCTGGTTGTTGTTCTGCTGGTAGTTTGGATTGGTATTGTTGTTCTGATAATTCTGCTGGTTGTTGTTGTTCTGGAATCTACGATCGTTCATGCCACCGCCCGACGTATTCCGACCGCGTTGCGCAGGCGAATTGCCCTGGCCGCGCCGCCCTCCGCGGTCATCGCGCGTGGTTCGGCGTGCTGAGATGGCTACTGGTGCATCAGCATCTCCAATTATACACCACACACCACCTTGTGAACGACAACACGACATACCTTTCGAGCTCACACCCGCGCCAATTTCAATATCAGGTTCCTCCAGGACCATCTGATCGATGAGCGGTTTTCCGCCCGTGCCACCATACTCAGCCGAGAGCGCCCATTTGCGATCGGCGTCGGTCAGGCGATCGAGAGGGATGATACTGATTCCGGTCTCGTAGTTGTTGCATTCGCGGGGGCCGAAGCCGACACCCCATCGTGTCTGTGAAGTATTCTGTCAGTCTCTAGATCAGATACAGGGAAGGAAAGGGAAGATTTCTGCTCTTACCTTTCGCACTTTCGACGTGATTTCAGGATCAGTCATACTTTCCATTCCGTCTCGCGCAGCAACAGCTTCGTTTCTGTTACACATCTTCACGAAGGCGTGGCGTTTCTCGTTGTTCACGATGGCGCTTTGAACTAGACCGAAGCGGCTGAAGATTCGGTGCAGCTCCTGATCGGAGCACGCGACACCGCCGACGAATAGCGTACGACTGAGGACTTTGATGTTGCCCTTTGGCACTGTTGGGTCTATTATGGTCCACTTCTCACCTGTTGTGTTGGAATTGGAAACGCTTATAAGATCTGCTTGAGGTGTGGAGTTGTTCTCACGGAGGGGACTACGCTGCCTATATCCGTTGCCGTTGTTATTGGCACTTTGGTATGTGTCGTATACAGGGCTACCACGTCGGCGTGGAGGTGAGCGACTACGAGACCGACGAGCGACGGGCACAGTTGGGGTAGCTGCAGCAGGTTGAGACTGGAATGGCTGATAAGGTTGTGCTATGGGTTGAGGCGGCTGAGCAGGCTGAACCACTGATTGTACTTGCGGTGGTGCCTGAATTGGAGCTTGCGCCAGTGGCTGAGCTGCTCCTGTCGCTTGTGCATGGAAGGCTTGCATGACTGTAGCCCATTGTGCTGGAGGGATACCGTTCGAGACTAGGTACTGCAAGACCTGGAGGTAAGCAGGCAGTCTGGCAGGATCGGCCAAGACTTCGGCGGGGACGATGGCAGCAAGCGCTGTGGTTACCTCAGGTGTGAGTACTCCAGGTGCTGCAGGAGCAGGAGCAGAAGCAGGTATGCTTGGTGTACTTAACTGGGCATTGGCGTACTGTTGTGTCTGAGGAGCTTGGGGTAGGGAGTACTGAACAGAAGGTGGATTGCTGCTACCATTCGAGGTGGGTGGCAGTGCAGAAGAGGCCTGCATAGATTGAAGGACTGGCATATTAGCCATAGCCTGTGCAGGAGCCGGGGCTGCGACTGGTGCAGGTATCACTGCTGGGGCCGGGATGGCAGCTATGTCGACTTCATAAGTATACTAGCCGCGAAGCACCGTTCCGAAGTTGACATACCTGGCTGGTTGCGAGCTGCCATAGCGGTACGAAACGTTGCAAGCATACTAGATGGAAAGACATTGCCACGTTCCCAGATTTCTATGAGCTTATTGATTTTGTCCTGTATGGTCTTTGCATCAGTAACGAAGTACAAGCAGGACTGACCACGCTTTTCAATCATTCTTCAGCACATCTAAGCATACCTTTTGATCGTCAGGTGCACATTGAATCACATCTGCCATCATGACTGGCAGAATATCTCGCAGTCTACGAATACCGCCAGCGAATGTACCATTCTGCGGCTGAGGTGCGGCTGGGTCTTGTCCAGCAGCCGTTGCTTTGTCCATCCACTGACGGATGACTGAGTCTACGACATATAAGACTCCCAGCTTTTGCTGTGGTTGACTTCTTTGCAAGTGGCCGGTGAGCTTGTACACGATCTCAGACTCGTCCTAACAATAGTTTCATGTCAGTTACACACTTCGAGCTGAAAAGGCAAGGCTATTCGTCATGAGAGCAACTAATTTACCTTGACATTCTCAACACATAACGTGGTGACAGCTGAGATGCGAGACTTCGTGACCTTAGTCTTCAGTGCGTCAAGATGAGCGTCGAGCTCGGATATCTGAGACATTATGATAGATGCACAAGAGCTTTCAGTGACTTCACAGTCTACGACTATTCAGACTCGTTGTACAAGTTTCTGTTGACTTATGAGTCTGATGAGAGGAGGGTGGCCAGTATAAAGCTTGAAGCAGAAAGGCAGAGTAATGAAGTCAAGAGGTGGCTGATTCACTTGCGCTTCGAATCGCTAAGTACTCTACGTGCAGGACGACTTTTTCTGCCAAAGAGCTTACAGACAAAGTGACGCGAAATAGGTCAGGCAATCAATAGCCCTCAGTTGTACCTCGGATTTGATCTCGCGCACAGTTGATAGTGCCAACTATGATGATTACGCCGACTGATGATGCTTCGTGCTAGATCAGGAAGACAGGCAGGTTTCAATAGGCATATACTCTAAGCGCCGTGGATTTCTTGGGCTTGCGACTGCCTTGCACAGTGATGACACCACTTCCTTACTGGCGAAGAGAACAGACTGCAGTGATCGCTTAGTTCTAGACTGGACTGATGTGAAGCGCTCTATATCCGTATTGTTGTTGTTGTTCAATTGTCGGTAGTGTTCAGAGTATGTAATGGTAGAGGTGGAAGGTGTTGTTCAAATTTGCTCACGTCCGAACCGATGCCCCGGACCCACTTCAATCAAGCTCGGCCCTTCCTCTCTTTTCCAAAGCACATCTTCCAACCACTTCTCGATTAATCTTCCATCTCAATTCAGCTATCTCATTCGCAATGGCTGCATCTCTCAGAACCGGCAGTGCCGCCCTCAGATCCTCCCTCAAGGCCTCTGCGCCGTCCACTGTCCGCTACAACGCACTAAGATGCTACTCCGCCGGTAGCTCAAAGGTACCACCTGGCCATCTTTTGAAGCTCAATTGATCATCGTAACTAACTTATGTTGTGTAGTCTCTCAAGGACACCTTCGGCGAGAAGGTTCCCGGTGAGATTGAGAAGATCAAGAAGCTCAAGAAGTACGTTTTGGCGATGAAGACTTGAAGATAGGAAGACATCCTTACACATCCCAGGGAGTACGGCAGCAAGGTCATCGGCGAGGTCACTCTTGACCAGGTCTACGGTGGTGCTCGTGGTATCAAGTCCCTCGTCTGGGAAGGTTCCGTCCTCGACTCCGAGGAGGGTATCCGCTTCCGTGGCAAGACTGTTCGTCTTTACACAACCTCTTCGAAGTGGTCGCAATGCTCATTCCGACATTTAGATCCCCGAATGCCAGGAACTCCTCCCCAAGGCGCCTGGTGGTCAGGAGCCTCTTCCCGAGGGTCTCTTCTGGCTCCTCCTGACTGGTGAGGTCCCATCCGAGCAACAGGTCCGCGACCTTTCCGCCGAGTGGGCTGCCCGCTCCGAGGTTCCTCAGTATATTGAGGAGCTCATCGACCGATGCCCCAGCGACCTCCATCCCATGGCCCAATTTTCCCTTGCCGTCACTGCTCTCGAGCGTGAATCCTCCTTCGCCAAGGCCTACGCACGTGGTGTCAAGAAGTCCGAGTACTGGCAATACTACTTCGAGGACTCCATGGACCTCATCGGAAAACTCCCCACCATCGCCGCCCGCATCTACCGCAACGTTTACAAAGACGGCAAGGTCCCCGCCATTGAGAAGGACAAGGATTACTCCTACAACTTCGCCAAGCAGCTCGGTTTCGCCGACAACAGCGACTTCGTCGAGCTCATGCGTCTTTACCTGACCATTCACACCGACCACGAGGGTGGCAACGTCTCCGCCCACACCACCCACCTTGTCGGTTCCGCCCTCTCCTCCCCCATGCTCTCCCTCTCCGCCGGTCTCAACGGTCTCGCCGGTCCCCTCCACGGACTCGCCAACCAGGAAGTCCTCAAGTGGCTCAAGGAGATGAAGGCCGGTGTCGGCTCCGACCTCAGCGACCAGAACATCAAGGACTACCTCTGGTCGACCCTCAAGGCCGGCCGTGTCGTCCCCGGTTACGGCCACGCCGTCCTCCGCAAGACAGATCCCCGCTACGTGTCCCAGCGCGAGTTTGCGCTTAAGCATCTCCCTGACGACCCAATGTTCAAGCTTGTCAGCCAGGTTTACAAGATCGCCCCTGGTGTGTTGACCGAGCACGGAAAGACGAAGAACCCATACCCCAACGTCGACGCCCACTCGGGTGTCCTGCTCCAGTACTACGGCTTGAACGAGGAGAGCTACTACACCGTCCTCTTCGGTGTCTCACGTGCTCTTGGTGTCCTGCCCCAGCTCATCATTGATCGTGCTGTTGGTGCGCCGATCGAGCGCCCCAAGTCCTTCAGCACAGAGGCTTGGGCTAAGATTGTCGGCGCTACTCTGTAGATTGGCGTTGGAGAGTTGAGGTGAAGGTTGAAAAGTCGACGTTGGAGTGGGAAGGAGAGGAGAAGGAGGGTGTACTGCGCGTAGCTAAGTAGTGGGCGAGGCGCTGTATACGTTTTGTAACAATTCTACTACTACTACTACTTCGACTATTACTACTTGCAATGTGCGCCCATGTCTGACAAACTCTATTTTTGCATCCCCTCTCTTCTCTTCCTCTCCCATCGGCACGGTCCTCGCCACGCCTCATGAGCGACTGACGTCTCACACGAGCGCTGCTTACTGCGATGCATCTTTCGGCCTCTGCCTGCCTACCTGCCTGCCTGCCTGGCCTGCTTACCCACCTCTCAGGGCAGCAACCCCATCACTAAGAAGTTATTCCAGTTCCATCGCCTCACTTGAGGAGCAAGGCTTCGCTGATGAGCCCCAAGCGTCTCGATTCAGGGCAGGAGCGTCTGGTCTAGTCTGATCCGGTCGGTCGAGCAAGGTCTGCTTTGCTCGGTTGGACGATCTGTTGTGTAGTACAATACAGCCACCGCCTTCGGGCACTGAGGGGGAGGAGGAGGAAGAGGGAGAGGAGGAGGAAGAGGGAGAGGAGGAGGAAGAGGGAGAGGAGGAGGAAGAGGGAGAGGAGGAGGAGGAGATGACGGTGGTGGTGGTGGAAGGTTCTGGGTAGAATTGCGAAAGTGGCGAGGGCCGAGGGGAGTAAGAGTGGGAAGGCGAGGACGAGATCCTAAGACTTTGTCTACGAGTGCCGTATGTTGCGAGGCGTGGTTGGGACAGGGTGTGTATAAGGCGAGGGAGTCTAGGAAATGGAATGGGGGAGTCTACTAACGCGAGTATGCAAGAGAGAGAACTCTAGGAGAAGAACGGTTGGACGCGAACAGAGAAGCGTGATATGATGGGAAGATGGGATAGCACGTTGGAGACATGGCCACCAGCATGTCGAGGGGCGAAGTGGGCATATGTATCTCAAGCATAATGTTATGGTAAGATGGATTGGTCGCCGCTGCGGCCGAAACTAATCTGTTTGGGACGTCGAATGTGCGATTCGAAACCTTGACTTGGAGCTTGAAAGGTGAGGTGATCCCGTGGTCTGTTGGAGGTGAGATCTGAAACAGAAGATCGAATTCGAATTATGCGGCAAGATTGTAACGTGTCGATCTGACAATAGAGCCACGTTGCCGAATGGCACAATCCGCGCATGATGTGTCGTGTTTTGCGGCTGATACTACCTGGTGATCGTCGAGTCTTTAATTCGCGGAGCTAATGCCTGATCAAGTGTGCATATGGCTCAGTAGCCGACTTGAGCCGTAGATGCACGCGAGGTTCGCATTTCAGGTTGCCGATAGTCGTCGTGTGGCAGGGTATTAGCGCAAGCTAGAGGTTACCTTGCAAGGACCTGGGGACCAAGGTCCGGTGACTCTGTACTGCTGCTATGCCAATCAAAATGTAATGACCAAAGATGCCATGTATATTCTATCCTGGACCAGGATCGTGTTTCAGCAGGAATGGGAGTGGCCTTGGCGATCTTGGAATGATCTGAAACGCCATGAATCCGAACCAATCTTCAGACACGCGTCTCGGACCCCGGATACAGGCATTTGTTGATAGGAGTAGAGTACCAGCGTGTCAGGAATCTCGAGTCTTGATGTATCCTTGTATCTTTGTCCTTGAGCTGAGCGATCCGATTGAGGCTGCGGGTTGTACACGGGAGCAGCTAGGATCTTGTTTCGGTCCGCGAATAGTCGAATGCACGACTTCTCTCCTGAAGAGCTTCACCTTGAAGGCAATGACGTACGCATACAGGTACTCCTTAACGGAGGTGACGGTTTGGTTTGCGAGTAGAAAGCTGCAAGAGACACGTCGCTGATATAATTCGAGGCTCTGAATGTGATAGATAGATAGATAGACAGATAGATAGATAGCCTCGTGCCGTCGTGCCGAGCGAGCGGTAGCTTACTGTATGGTAAGGAGATTGGAGAAGGATTATTGCGATGTCGGCTGCACAGGAGATTTTCAGACGGACCACGCGCCCGAGACGCTAAGGCTGCCCCTGGCATGATGTACTGCAGGTACTGAAGGCTAAACCTGCCTGTATACCGGTAGTCCAAAGTCTTGACCAATCCGCTGTCGCACAACAAATATCGTATGAGGTCAGCAACAAAACCCATCACCTATATATCGCCTTTTGCAGTGGAATCGGTTGAACCAGATAACACCGCCCTGGTTATGAATGGAATTGATAAGAAACCAGGAGGCAGTATGATGACGACTTGATAAGATTCTGGATCCAGGTACCAAACGTTTGTGCACGCGAAAGCAAGGCAAGGCAAAGGCAAAAGCGCCAGCTCGACTGTTTGGCCTTGAGCACGGTCGCACAAACATGCCTTGCTGGCATGGGCTTGTAGGCTTATAGCGCATGGCTTGACAGTCGATGGCATCTTACTCTCGCTTAGCCCTCGAGCATTCAAGTCCAAGACTAGGCAGGGCGCGGCACTGGTTGTAAACGCACCGAAACAAGCTAGAGTGCCATCCCATCACATCCGGCGGTTAGGCCGATGCATCATCTCTTCCAAGGAGAACTGAAGAACGGCCAGCAAAAATCAGGAGAAAGCACATCTCCTCCTTATACCCCAGCTTACTCGACAATGACTAAACTTCCACCCACTGCCCACTCCATATCCTCGACATTATTCGCTTCTGCTTATATATTCTGCTTTCTCGCTGTCGCTGATTGTCTCGCTTTGCTTTCGAGAGCTTGCGCATCTTGTACTGACATAAGCCAAGCTACTACAGTTGCGCCTGCATACCTCAAATTACTTGTCCACGAGACCTCACCAAGCGCATCCCGATTGTGCCGACGTCGCGGACTCGACCTCGACCTCGACGACGACACGCCTCCGACTGCCTCTGCCATTTGCCGATTGCCGCTGCTTGCTGCCACTGCCACTGTAACTGCATTGCTGTTCTGTGCGCGCTTGAGCTCAGGATACTAACTCAATCGAGGAGAAACAGGACTTCTTGTGTAACCTTCCTAGTTCACTCCCACACCGACACTCCTGCGACCACCTATACCGACAGCATGACTGCCTGACCTGAGGCCTTTACAACCCTACCTTCTGTCATCCTTGTCAGCAAAGAGATTAGTTACATTAGTACATCTCTCATGCAAGTCTGCGCCATGATCCAGTATCAGACGGCCCAGTAATCAACCCACCTCTTTCACCCCTCATGCTTGACAGCATGCCAGCACCTATCACGAATCCTTCGAACGCTGGCGTTCCATACATTATTCCAACTACATACGACGCTTCACGATACGACGATACATTCAAAAAGATCAACATGAGCATACTACGCCAGCGTGATGCTTCCCCTCCCGAGCATACTGCCATCGAATCTCCTACTCCTTCTACCAAATACCGTCCAGCCACGTCTGCTCGCTCTTCACCACGATTTCCGTATCACGATTACGACTCTTCGCCAGATCCTCGTAGAGGATACAGGCTCCCAGATCCTGAGAACCTGACACCCCTATCACTCCCTGCATCACCCTTAGATTCCATGGCTACCATCACCACAACAGAAACTCTCTCTGCTAGCAGACCATCTGGACTGATCAGACGTTTATCAAGTGCTGGGCAAAAGAGACTGCGCGGCCGATCATCTGCCACGAGTATCAAGAATATCCGCGATCAGACTGCTGGATCCATGATACGCAGGCGCAGTGACAGTCGCACAGCTACTGATGGAGCATATCATGTCTCGGACGAAGAAAATGACAACGAACCTCCTGTCATGGAAGAGGACGATGATGACCACACTCCTCTTGTCATGGAAACAACCCTTCCTCTGCCACATCGCTCTCGAATGTTCAGCCTGTCTCGAAAGTCATCAGTAACAGATGTGAACAGTCAGAGGACACCCACTCGCAGTCTTTCCAGGCGCACGTCTGCTGCCGACTCGATACAAAAGGCAACGATCATACCACCACCGACAAAGTTCACCAAGATCAACAAGAAGAAAAGAAAAGACCTGCGCTTCAGTCTTGATGAAGTAGCTGGGAAGATGTATTGGTCTTCAAGCTCTGCCTCCACAAAGAAGCAGATCTACATCGACGACATTCGAGAAGTCCGATCTGGTGCGGAAGCTGCCAGCTATATGGAGGCTAACAATGAGTCGGACTTGAAGGCAGGATGCTGGCTTACCATTCTCTACATCGATCCGGACAACTTTAAAGGTCGTTCCATGAAGCTGATGCACCTCGTCGCTGAGAATGAGTCCACTCGCAATGCGTGGGTGAAGGCACTCAAGCATGTCATGAAGACGAGAGACGACCGAATGGTTGGCATGGCCGTCAACAGCGAAAAGCATTGGCTCGCTCAATGGAAAGAAGAGATGTTGCGACGGTTTGGTCGGAACGAGCATCCCGAGTCTGACGAGAAAATTGATCTTGCAACCGTGCGCAGGATCTGCAGGAGTGTCTCAATTTTCAAGTCTGATCGCGATTTGCAGTTATTATTCACAAAGGTCGGTGGTGCCAAGACAGGGACGATCAACCAGTTGCAATATGTCGAGTTCTTCCGCTTCCTCACCGAGAGACAAGACATTCGCCGCATATTCGACAGGATTTGTCTCCCAAGCCAGACGACGCTGAGTTTGAATGTTTTCTTGCACTTTCTCGAAACCTCACAAGGAGTTGTCCTGGATGATTCGACACAGACTCACTGGCTTGATGTATTCGTCAAGTACGCTAGCCGTGGCAGGAACATCCCCGAAGGCACTGCCACCTCCGACATCAGCATGAACTCTGAGGGTTTCAGAAGTTTCCTGCTTTCCAGTGCAAATGCTGCACTCGCATCAAAGCCAACAGACACCAGTCTGAACCGACCACTACATGATTACTTCATCTCAAGTTCGCACAACACCTATCTGCAAGGCCGTCAATACTTTGGAGAGTCCAGTGCAGAAATGTACAGTGAAGCTCTCAAGCGTGGCTGCCGATGCCTCGAAATTGATTGTGCTGATGGTCCAGATGGGAAGCCAATTGTGACACACGTCAACACCAACACTTCAAAAGTGCTCTTCATTGATTGCATCAAGGTGATCAACCAGTATGCATTCTGGGCATCTGATTATCCGCTGATCATCTCACTCGAGGTCCATTGCAAGCCTGAACAGCAGAGGATGATGGCAAAGATCATGAAAGATATTCTTGGTGACAAGCTTCTGCTCGAGCCAGTACAACCGAGAAGCTACAGTCTGCCATCTCCTGAAGAGCTGAAAGGCAAGATACTGGTCAAAGTCAAGATCCCCAAACCCGACGAGCAGCTTGCTGTCTCACCAGTGGCCAAACGACAAACTCATACTCGACACCGCAGCGTCAGTGCGCCGAATCCTTCTGGTCAGCAGTTGATCGGAATCCAGCCTCTATCCAAAACACCTACTGTACCCATCGTAGCAGTGACCCCACAAGTCAACTCCATTGTTCTTGCGAATTCTCTTTTCCCAGACACAACCACAACTCTCAAGATCAAGACATCTTTCAGCAGTGATGACAGCGATGTTGCTGCTAGCCCGCAGAAGAGTAAACACGTCTCGAACATCACGCCCGCGCTCGGCGAGCTCGGCGTTTATACTCGCGGTGTCAAATTTTCTTCATGGACTTCCCCTGAATCACTAATGCCCAATCATGTATACTCATTCAACGAATCTACTTTTGCTGCACGATCACGAACAAAGGACGCAAAAGCCGAGCTGGAAGATCATAACCTGCAATATCTTATGCGGGTCTATCCGAAATGGCAGCGATACGACTCTCGCAATTTCAATCCTCTTCATTTCTGGCGTCGGGGCGTTCAAATGGTTGCAACGAATTGGCAATCTTACGATCTCGGCACTCAACTTAACGACGCAATGTTTGCAGCCGGCACAGACCGGACTGGCTTTGTCCTCAAACCACCAGAGCTTCTTCGCTCGCGCAAGGGTTCGCTTCCAGAAGAGCGCATCAAACTCGAACGCAAACAAGTCCGCGTTGCAATCAACATCATCTCTGCTCAGTACCTCGAGGCAAGCGAAACCCGCCAAGCTGACGCCGATATGAACCCATACGTCGTTCTTGAAATGTTCTACCCCGAAGACAAGGACAAATTTCCCGCCAGCGCCAAAGACGGCGCCGACACGTCTCCCAGCTCAGCCAATCCCCGCAGCACCGCCAAGGCTGTGACGAAGCGCACAGAAACCGTGCAAAGCAATGGTTTCGATCCTGTCTTTGACGCCGACGAATCAAGCCCGTTCGTCATGACCGCAATCACTAAACATCCCGACCTCATCTTCGTTCGCTTCTCCGTCTTCAACTGCCCAGAGTCGCGCAATACTAGTCGTTCCGACCCCATTTGCACATTCACAGCAAAGTTGGCGGCGTTGCAGCAGGGGTATCGCCATCTGCCGTTGTACAGCCGCAAGGGTGAATTGCTGCATAGCAAGCTGTTTGTCAAGATTGACCGGGATGAGCCAGAGGGGTTGGGCACTGTGGCGGGACAGGCCGAGTATGGTGCCAGTGCTGGACCACGAGGGAGTGAGGAGAGTGCGCGAAGGAAGAGGTGGTGGAATTGGGAGTGAGGGTATGGGGAAGAGGAGGAAGGAGGAGCAGGATATGTATGAATACGATGGGATTGTGAGTGGGATGGTACAGGCTGGGCTGGCCTGGTATGGCACAGGATGGGAAGAAGTGTGATGATGGACCACAGGATAGCATGATGTATGATCTTACGATAACGAGCTACGGCACCCTCTTCCTCCTCCACGCATGGAGAGAGGGAGAAAGGCAATGAACACTGGATTTCTCTCTGCAACCATCTGAATCTTGTACTGAATCCGGCTTGACTTAGATTGCCAGAGACGAAATGATACCCTGATAAGACATTTCTCGTTCGGAACGTCGCCGTGAAACGTACCGACGTTGCGTCATCGATGGCATTTCGCAGAACTCGATGTCCAGTATAGATCCTCGCGCAGTCAATCCACGCTCATTCGATCTGCTCGACAGGCATTGTAGTGAAGTAATATTCGCCGATAGACCTGCTCGAGTACCCGCATCCCAATCGCCTCCTCATCCACCAGCATGACCTCCACCACCACCTCGCCACACGACTCCTCCCAACCCCACGACACGCACGCCTCCATTCGCGCCGCCTTCGCATCAGCCTCCTCTTCCTCCTCACCACCACGACCCGTACTCATCCATCTGACGCCCGACTCCTCCTGGCTTCTCTCCTTGCCCATCCCAACCTCACCACAATCCTTACATTCGTCGAATACGCCAGACTCCCCGGACCTACCAAACGCGAAAGCTGACTCGAAAGCCAAACAAAAGAGAACACACTACAATATCCTCATCGATCCCTGGCTCTCCGGGCCCCAAATCGACTTCAATCCGCTCTTCTCCCATCAGACGCACGCAACGGAGGCTGCGATACCGACGATTGCTGCGTTGGAAGATCTGTTGCTTGAGCTTGAGGATGCCGCAACCTCCACCTCCGAAACTCCTACTGGCTCCTCTCTCTCTCCCCCAAACACAAAATCACACACACCCCACCCAGCACCGCCAGCGGGCCACCCAGCAACGAAGTACGACAGCTCCATCGACGCAATAGTCCTGTCCCACGAATTCACAGACCACACGCACCACGACACGTTAATCCAATGTTCACCGTCTATTCCTGTGTTTGCGACGACGAAAGCGGCGGCTGTGGTGAGGGGATGGGGACATTTTGAGTGGGTTGGTGAGGTTGTTGAATTCCCTCTCGTTGAAGGAGGAGGAGGAAGAGGGGGAGGAGGGTGCCCGGAGGTTGGGGTCGAAGCACATACGCCGGGGGAGTGGAAGGAAGAGGGCTTGAGGGAGGAGGACGGGAACGTGGAAGCAAACGAGAAGGGCCAGGAGGAGGAAGAGAAGGGCCAAGCCCGAAAAGGCGAAACCATCGACTGGCGCGCCATCACCCACCCTTCCAACACTTCCACCCCTCTTCCACCATGGCTAGGTATATCCCGCCTCGTCGAAGAGCGCCGCCACGACATCGTAGGGACGCGGTTACACAGTGCCATCATGATCGTTTTCGACCTCAGCAGCGGCCAAGACCAGCATCAACAACACGCCGAATCCCTCATCTACACACCCCACGGCATACCCTCCACTTCCTCCATAATCTCCCTCTTATCCCCGCCTGAGTCAAAGTCCCTCCAACATCAAAATGCTTCCCAACCCACACTCTCACCACCAATAACGCCCCTCCTCCTCCTCCACGGCCTGCACGCCGTCACAATCTCCGGCGCACGCATCAACCTCGGTGGACATAATGGCGCTGCGCTAGCCCGATCGTTGGGGGTTAAATACTGGATACGCACGCACGATGAGGTCAAAGATGGAAGGGGATTGGTTGGATGGCTTTTGAAGAGGCGGAGGGTGCGGTGGGATGAGGCGTTGGGTCTAGAGTCTGGGAAAGAGCATGGGAAGGCCCTGGTGGAGCAGGGAAAACAGACTGCTGAGGACGAGAGCGAGGAGAGCAGGGAGACGGTATGTCAAGAGGGCAGGGCCGAGGAGCAGTGGGACCGGGGTGAGGATGCGGATGGTGTTGTCCTGACGCGTAAGGATAGTGATGAGGAGAAGGTTGTATTCTTCGATATAGGCAATGGAGAGTGTCGAGTCTTGACATAGACATGTTAGAGTAGAGTAGAATAAAGCCATCTTGCATGATGAGCAATCAAGCATACTGACATAATGTGCTAGATCACAAGTCTAGATGAAGCCTGAGAGAGTGTTGGAAGACTTTAGCTCAGCATGGACAGCGATATTGCACTCCTTATGGCGATAATAAGCTATACTGAATACACCCATAGTTTCGATTCCGTTACAACTGTCGTGTCGGATTTGTCCATACCCTTCCTCATAAAATGCCTCTCATAATCTTCGTACATCGTCCTCACTCGCTACGGTCGTTCACAGTATCTACAGTCTGCTCCGGCACAAGCGGGTGCTCGTCATCCTGGTTTTGCGCTTTCGCTGATGATCTGCCGTTCCCCGTCGACTCGTGCAGGTCCTCATGCAGCTGATCTTGAAGGCTACTGTACCAAGCACCGTCCATATCGGTATTCACATCCGGCTGTCGAGTTTCAACTGCCTCATCGAATGTCTGCGCCACAAGCTCAGCAAAGTTGAGGTCCATGTCATCCGGAGGATTGTTGTGGCAGACTTCGATCAAGCCCTTGCTCATATCTTGCTCTTGAGTCTCAATCGCTGCGTCAAGTCCAGGCGCCACATCCTCCGCAAAGTCGAGATTTAGTTCATCCGGAAGATTGTCAAAGCAAGATTCGTCCATGCCATGACTTTCACCTTGAACTTGTGGCAAAGTTCCTACGCTTAATTGATCCTTTGCTGCATGTTGCTGAATATCCATGTTCAATTGTTCTTGCAGGCTTTTGTACCACTCGTCATCGATGATGTTGTCTTCGTCTGGCACAACAGGCGATAAATCGACTGGCGATCCGGTTGTGGACAACAAGTTCAAGTCAGATGTGGAATAGGGACTTGCATGGCGCGAATTGAAAGCTGTGGAACCATCAGGCGTGAACAAGTTCATATCCTCAGGCGAGAGGGAGTTGAGGTCATCAAGTAAGCTCAGATCTTCCGCTGAATAAGAGTGCAGACTTGCAGAGGACGGAGTCTGACTGTTAATTCTGGTCCTGGCACGACGTGTGCTTCGGCGCCTGACTGTTTGTCCTGGAGCATCGTCCGTGTTCGACGACGGTGACGCCCTCAAACGTGCTTCCTCTTTCACCTGTTTCGTGGCTGTACTTCGCAACTTCTTCAGCATATCACGACACAGGCACTCCAGCGCCCATAGCCTTCCTTCATACTCATGCTGTGCTTGCGCGGGGTCCGGATCTAGCGACTTCAGTAGCTTTTGCAGCCACGGCGACGACAAGATCCATTTGACCATGAGACCCTTTCGTTGCTCTTCTTTGAGCTTAGACTTGCTCGTCATTTTATACTCGTGCTTCAAGAAGCTTTCGAAGGATTGCATGACCTCCCGAGATGTATTCGGATTTAGACCTAATATTGTCCGCGCGTCAGAAAGGTGTACTCGTGGCCCACATTCACGCATGCTTTTGGCAGCAAGAGTGCAGATCTTGTCCAACGCAGAGACTTGTAACTTGTGCCTTTCTGCGTCTGCCTCGGTGGTACCAACGTCAACACTTCGTATACCATGCAAATGCACGTTCTCCTCGATCAAGCGTGTTATCGCCACGTCCCACAGCTCAAATGCGAATTTCTTTTCCTGGATGCCGATCTCGGTGCAGATGCCCTTGAAGCTATCTCGAATCTTCCAATAAGCGTCATCATCTACATTCAGGACACTTTTGCAGTCATCCACGCTTAGGTCTGACCGTCGAGTGGGTTGGGCAGGTGCGGTAAGGTCGATGGCGTCTCCTGGTTGTGCCGTTCGTTCTACTTGTAAGTCATTAGTCGATGGCAGGCTGGCCTGAATTTTCCGTGCATCTGCCACTTCATCAACATTTATACGATCTGCCAGCTCAATGAAGCACATACCATGGAAGTTTGATTCTGGTGCAATATCATCTGCCCAATTCGCTCTTTGGAGGTGCGACAGCGTTCCCGCGTATATCTCCTCAGCAAGCGTTTGTTGAACTTCAGTCCATGGATTGGACTCTGCTTGTAATGCTTGTACAAAAGCTGCCTCGTCGTCCAGCAGATTCGACATGGCTAATTCTGCTGGGGGAAGTATAGCCTCAAGACGAGAGTCCACAGTATCTGGCAATTCTCGCTGAAGCTCCTCAGCTTCTGTCGTGTCGGTCTCCGTGTTCGAGCCAGCAGAGGCCCTGAACAGCATCTGATTCTCAGTCCGGACACGTCTGAGTTGTCGCCCGGTGATGGAGAACCCATCAGCATGGAGAGCCTCGAGCATGGCCTGCTGATTCGCGTTTGTTTCCCATAGCTGACGAACACGCTCTATGAGCTCGGGCGTCCTAAAGTCAACAGGTACTTTCTTGGGTGGGAACTCCCATTTCTATTACTCTCGTTAGCTGCGGTCTCGTGGAATGGACATTACTTCAATTCGAGGTCATTTTAGTTGTATCACTCACCCTGAATTGGACTTGAAATGCTCGTGCACTGAAGTAGAGGTTAGCAAGGTGTCTTTCAGCTGTATCGAATTGATGGACTTCACGTACCTCGGCGTGAAACCTTTTCTCTTGAAATGCTCGACTACGAAGGGTAGTGTCTTGTCTTGTATGACATAGAGGTCATACATCTCGTAGTACCAGCTGAGCCAGTCATATTGCATGCTATGATGGAGTGCATGTATAAGGATGATGCTGCAAAGTTGTCGCAGAGAGAAGGAAGACGTCAAACATGAGTCATGGCTCAAGATGGCAAAATGTCGCCTCAAGCGGAAATTGCAGGGGACGTCCTTCGCACTGACAACACCTCAACAATAATACCTCACTCAATGTACAATTGGAAAGCCTGATATCTTGTTATGAATTAACTATGCATAAGGGGCTGACTATCAGACATGCAATGCTCAGAACTGCTCTCCTCTATCTCTTATACTCCTTCTGCAATAACTTGGCTATCGTTATTAGCTGCAAATTGCTCGTCCCTTCATAAATGGCGCCTATCTTCGAGTCGCGCCAATACTTCTCAGCAAGCGTGTCCCGAGTATACCCAGCACCTCCCATCCACTCAATAGCTTGACCAGAGACTCTTCCTGCAACCTGACTGGAGAATAACTTGGCCATGGCTGCCTCTCTTACAAAGTCCTTACCCGCCTCCTTCAGTCGTGCAGCATTAAACACCAGCGCCCGTGCTGCCTGAATCTCCGTCCACGCTTGTGCCATCTGGAACTGCATCCCCTGGAAGTCTCCCACCTTTTGGCCAAACTGCTCGCGTTCGTTCCAGACGTAGTTTGCAGCATGCTCCCAGGCTCCTGTCGCTAGACCGGTCCTGCGGGGATATTTATTAGCATGCTTGGAGCCGCAGTGACCAAGTCAGAGCTAACTCACATCTGTGCACCAATGCCTATTCTTCCCTCGTTGAGCAGTCCGATGGCATACTTGTATCCCTGCCCCTCCTCACCCAATAGATGGTCCTTGGGTACCTCGACATCGTCAAATGTGACCACACAAGTACTGCTCGCCTTGATGCCAAGCTTCTTCTCCTTCTTCGCAATAGCCAGTCCAGGTGTATCTTTCTCTACCAGAAATGCTGTGATACCCTTGTACCCCTTCTCCGGGTTCAGATTGGCGAAGACGATGAAGAAGCCTGCTTCCATCGAGTTTGTGATCCACATCTACCAATGAAAGAGTGGTTGTGTAAGCAGCCTCACTTGAACCATACAAGTAAAAGAAAGCGTACCTTTGACCCGGAGATCTTGTAACCATCGGCCGTCTTGGTAGCCTTTGTCTTGAGAGCGAAAGCATCACTCCCACTAGCTGGCTCGCTCAAGCAGAAAGATCCTAGCGTCCCACTTGCAAGTTGTGGTAACCACTTCTCATGGCTTTCTTTTGTACCATACTTCAGTATCGCAGTATTCACCAATGTATTGTGCACATCAACCATGACAGACACGCTCGGATCTACTCTTGCCAGCTCTTCAATCGCGACAATAGCTGCGGTAAAGTTCATCCCGCTACCACCGTACTCCTCTGGAATCTCAATACTCATAAGCCCTTGCTCAAAGCACTGCTTGATGAGCTCGGGGTCCATGCGTTCTGCTTCGTCCATTGAGCGAACTCGTGGAAGGATGACTTCATTTGCGAACTTGGTGACCGAGTCTTTCATGAGGGATTCCGTTTCAGAGAAGTGAGAGATGGGTGTGGGAGTGAGGTCGGTGAGATCGGTAGGCTCGCCGTAGGTTGTATCGTGGCGTGGGCGTGTCGATGTGATGGGTCGGATTGTGTTGCTAGACCGTGATGTATGAGCGATGTGTCTCGAGGAGGTAGGGTCGCCTCACCGTGTGCTCACCAGAGGCTGGACCGTCTTTCGTAAGCAAGCTTGTCGTCCTAGACGAGCTATGGGTTGGAGAGCCTTGGAGAAGTGTGACATGTTCGTCAGTGATGATACGATACGGAAGATCAAGCAACGTGTAAGGAAGGAAGGCAGAAGTGAGAGGCTGACTTGATACTCAAATGCTACTTATGTTGACTGACCGAAGCCGAAACATGCAATTGGAACGAGAGTGAAACATGCCGAGGCATTTTGTCTCGGACCGACACTTTAACTGCATGTATTCCTTATTCTTTCACGTCTAGCCCTTTCTTAGATAAACGTGCTATCATGGAAAAAGATCAAAGGATAAAACTTGTGGAGAGTGCCGTATTGAATCTATTCAGATCTATACTGTATCTTCATATTCTTCCAATTCCACCCTTGTCCAAGATAGACGTGTTTTAAAGAGAAACAGTCCGAGGATAAAAGATCCTAGGGAGTGCCTTCAAACAACCTATCTAGATTTATATCTCAGTCCCTCAAGCTCTCGAGTCTGACCCTGCTCGAAATTGATGGACTTTACAGAGAGTGCCGTACTTGTGTCGTAGGGCTGGACCAGTACTATGAACATGCTGCCTCTATACTGTTCCATCGCGTTGCTGCCATACCTCTAGGGTAACCCCAAATGCCTCTCTTCCATAAACTGTATTACCTCAATTCCCCACCGCACACTTCAAGCATTCCTCGGTGTTCTTGCTGGCTGCCGTGGCTACATCAATGCTCTCGGCGTGCCTGATAAACCTCGTCCCTGGTCACCATACTGATGTCCATACTTTAAGTGGATGGCTCCACTGCATGTATCTGGGCTGCGCTTCGCCATTCCGACAGACAGTGTGCGGGCCACGCTGCGAGTCTCGGCGACCGAGTCCAGACGGTATCTGTGAATGGTAAGCCCTGATCATTCGCATGTAGTGAGTCTCTATACCTCAAACCTCGAAGCTTCTCATTGTCGAATATGCCAGGAACCGGTGCTGAGTAACAACGACTCCATGCTCAATGTCAGTATTGAGCTTCCGCAAGTTGACTACAGGTGGTCTGTTCCTGTTCGTTTTGGGCTAGGTTCGGTACTCTCTACCATGTTCGCAAGTGAGTCTATCAGCAACAACCTCTTCGTCTTGTGTGGCGATCGACTCTGAACACCTCTTCCCAGTCGCGTAAGCCAGCCCAAGAAACACTAGCGGCGCGCTTTGAGCGTCCGTCCCGTGCTGTGTTACCGCTTCTGATGGAGTCCGTTTGTCCCTCTGGTTCTCCATACTGAATACCAGACGCTGGATCGCTTGGGTCAATCTCACCAAGCTCAATGCGTGTGAGGATTATCTTGGCCAAGCGCGTGAAAGCGTCATCGACGGAATCTCCTGTGAGTGCCGAAACTTCTGTTGCAACATTTATCTTCTGATGTTGTGCCCAGTCTGCCGCTTCGTCGCCGTAGACCTCACGTCCTTCAGGCGCTATAGTTGCGCTTGCCATGGAGTTCTTATATGCATTGGAGAGGTTGAATGTGTCGCAGGAGAATGTGCTCCTAAGCGACCCAGCAATGCTTGCAGGTGCGGAAGGATTCGCTACAGGCGCAGGGCCAGTATAGTCATCCGCTATATCACTCTTGTTGCCTGCCAGGATGACCGTCAACTGCGGTGAAGCTAATTGTCGCAGATCGTGTAGAAAGGTAGGGAGTGCGCGGAATGAGTTTGCGCTGGAGATATCGTAGACTAGGATTGCACCTGCAGCACCTCGATAGTAAGATCTCGATACCGAGCGAAACCTTTCCACGCCCGCTGTGTCCCATAACTGTAACTTAATTCGTTTTGTTCTTGAGCCATATCCAATAGACACTATCTTAGAAGCGAACTCGACGCCGATGGTGTGCGATGTGAGGATTTTCCATTCATCTTTGATAAATCGATGTAGCAAGCAGGACCTGATCGGGTTGTGAGGACGCGTTTCCAATTTCCGGAATCAATGGACGAGCATACTTTCCACACCCAGATGGACCTATAAGGATGACCTTGGCAAGATAGTCATAGTGCTGGTAGCTCGATAGTTCCTGTAGCGAGGAGATCAGCTCATGTGCGACCAGACGAATATACAGCGCTTATCATACTTGACGAGCCGGTGATGCACTTCGAACCGCGTCCATCGCTAGGCGTAGTCACTTCCGAGCCGTACTCTGTACCGAGCGACGATCTGTAAGTGATATTGACGATGATAATGGCTCTACATGCTTAACATTGTTGTTCCTGTTTCAAATGATCTTGTTTGTCATGAATACCTTCGTAGTTCGTTTCATAGTCGCGCTGATCAGGATCGGCAGTCAGTGGAACGTGCTTATCCGCCTGATCTTCCTCCCGCGGGCCGAGCCAGATTGCTTGGCGCAGATACGGATCCAAGATCCGGTGCAGGGAATATCGTCATCATCCGGTAAGTGCTCGTGTGACTTTTTCCTTCTTTTCTTTCCACCAGCTTCCTACCGCATTCTCTACAGTATTAGGACACTAGTCTAAGCAATATCTATACGGCACTCTCCCTGAAAGATTTGTAGACTTCTGTCCTGTAACTGTACTCAAATCCGACCTTTATATGAGGCTACCTTTGCCCCCTAGATATATTGTCCTACTTACACTCCTTTGCATTGTGGGCGGCATCGTCATACGAGCAAATATATTCTCTTCCACGATGTGGCCAATTCCTTCACTCCCTGCATATTCCGGGCCATACACTGTAGGCACCTTCGATATCGAGGTACCTTCCGCCGACCTTCTACCAGCTGCGGCAGACTCGAAGCTCGTTCCCGAGACCGTCTCGTGTCGCATCTTCTATCCGGCAGAGAAAGATAAATCACATATTTCGCGCCCGGTCTATTGGATTCAGGAGCCCCAGAAGGGCATAGTCGCTGCATATGGCCAGTTCTTGGGCGCCAGGCCTGCATTGGCAAGTGCTTTCACCTACCTCTCCTCGATAATGTACTATATCAAGATACCTGCCATTCGGAACGCGAAGCTACTACAACCACCTACTTCTAATGGACGCTGGCCAGCCATGATATTCTCCCACGGCCTAGGAGGGACAAGGAATACGTATTCGCAAATCTGTGGCTTACTGGCATCATATGGTATCGTAGTGTATTCTATGGATCATCGTGACGGGTCTTCACCCATTCAATACATACGTGCCACAGAGAAGACGCCGGAGCGCATCGCAGGGTACAGAAGCATCTCGCATCAACAGTCTCCTGAAGTATACGCCGAGCGGGATGAGCAGATAAAGATCCGACTGTCCGAAGTGAGCCTCATGCATGAGCTCCTGCTCCGCGCCGACCGTGGCGAAACCATCCAAAACCTAGATCCAAATCACTCTCGTCACAAGCTCTTTCATCCCACGAAAGGTGAAAGTCCCGAGAATGATCTGATCTCCATGTTTGCTGGCAAGCTCGATGTCCATACACCTGGGAAGATCTCTTTTGCTGGGCACTCCTTCGGCGGAGCGACAATGATTCAATTCACCAAGTCGGTCTGGTATGCACAGACGAAGTCTTCGCTGCTACTCCTTCCGCCAACCAAGGATCTCAAGGCTCAAGTCAACTACAACTCCCCCGTCTTTCTGCTCGATCCTTGGGGCATGCCTCTTCAATCAGACGAAACTGCGGCTTTACGGCACGAGCCCATGCCTAGCTTTGACTCTGAAGCACCAGCTTCGGATGCATCACCTGTTCTGGCCATTCTTTCTTCGGCGTTCTTTAACTGGAAGGGGAACCTAAACCAAATCAAGGGCGCACTCGCCAATCCAGACGCTAGAGGAACATCGTTGAACAAACACGCACCCGCGCACATCTTCTACCCACGAGATAGTGCTCATCTCTCGCAGTCCGACTTTGGTGTTCTGTTCCCGAACATCACGAAATACATAGCCAAGGCTGCTGAGCCAGAACGTACACTTCGCCTGAATGCCCGAGCTATTCTGGAGGTCATGCGACGACAGGGTATTCAAGTCGCAAACACGACCAATGCCGATCTTGAGCTTACAGGAGATGAGGGAGAAGATGAGAAAGCAAAGGGAGACTGGAAGATCCTTAGCACACAAGAAGGGTCAGTACGAGCGTGGGTCAGCATCAGCGCTGATGAGGTCAGTGGGCAGAGGCAGAGTGCCGAGGTTAAGCATGACGAAGAGAAAATATCCGCTGCCGTACAGGGTGATAGTCTTGGGAACGATGAGTTGGCTGGCGCACGATGAGCTGCGAAGGTGCTTGGTAATGATGTTATGAGCTTATGAAGGTTTGGGATTGTTTTGCAGGCGCTTATATTGGGGTTTAGCATGGCGATGGCATCAGGATATGGAGCATTGCGAGAGGCACGGTACTCTGCAAAGGCTTAGAAAGCATATACTGTATAGATAAGAGGTACGCCTATCCCGGCATTGTCTACCATAAAGACATTGGTGCAGGTCGCCTTGATGCTATTTCTACGCCGTTACGGTACCCTCCACGAGAAACCTAGGCCCGACGATAGTTCTTCACATCAGGACTACATTGCGAGGCTACTGTACAGTCAAGATTAGAACTTAGTTTATGTCCAGTATGATGTAGCAATAGAGACGGTGGTTGCGGCAAGCTTATACAAAACAGATTCGCATTGGATGATAGGTGTGTGATGGGCGGCCGTCAACGGGGTCGAACTCCGGTCTGTGCCTAGAATGTTTTGGCTGCAGATTGTCTCTTCCCTTCCACTTTCCTCTTCTCGATCCTCAGTTCATCATGCCAGCACTCGCCGAGACCACACCACTGATGCCAGCCTCAGCAAGCCTTCCTGCTACAGGAAGGCCGTCCCTCCCCAGAAGTTTCACCTACGCCACACCAGCTCCAGCACTCCACTACCAAGGTGCAGAAGCACTTCTATATCGTACACATTACCTACTTGCACCGTCCATTACCTTGTCCCAAGATGCCTCTACACATTCCGGCCTCCCATCCCTCGCAGCCGCACTAAAACATCGTCCCTCGAAACCTTACCGCCATCCACTCCTCGATGCCAAACTAACTCGCCATCGCATTCTTTCCGAAGCTCGCGTCCTCGTCAAACTGCGCAAGGAAGGGGTTGCAGTGCCTGCTCTATACTCGATGGACTGGGATCAAGGCTGGATGCTGTGCGAGTGGATCGAGGGCGGCACGGTCCGCAGTGTGTTGGACAAAGAGCTGGATGCGTTTGTGGGTGCAGCAGATGGAGAGAAAGATGCTGCGGGTAGAGTCGAGGACAGGACGTCGGGTTTGTTGAGGCTGATGGGGAGGATTGGAAAGGTTGTGGGGAGATGTCATGAGGTTGGGGTGGTGCATGGGGACTTGACGACTAGCAATTTAATGCTGCGCCCAAGGGAACAGCGAAACACTGATAACACACCAAAACAGGAGGAGGTGGACGCGACAGAAGGCGACGTTGTCCTCATCGACTTCGGCCTAGCATCTCAAAGCATTCAAGAGGAGGACCGTGCAGTAGACCTGTACGTGCTAGAACGAGCGTTTGGCAGCACACATCCACGTGCAGAAGGCTTGTTTGGGGAAGTCTTACGGAGCTACGGAGAGAGCTACAAAGGCGCGAAGGGAGTGCTCAAGCGGTTCGAGGAAGTCAGGATGAGAGGCAGGAAGAAGATTATGATTGGGTGATGATTTGCATGGGCTTCATTTATCCTGGACTTCCACTGCGCCAAAGTAACCCTTATTCTCGATCACGCCTCGGTCCTTCACTACCGCTGTATACTTGATCACCCATTGGGGCTCAGCATCACCCTGCAGACCATCCTCACCCAAGATACCGGCGGCTGACTCGCCATGACCAAGCAGATCTTTCAGAGCATCCCTCGGCAGAATGTTTGTATTGTCGCTATGCGTGAGCAGGTCGATTTTCTCACCCTTAGCGTACACGATGAGCGATTTCGGTACGACGCAGCAGTCTCGCACGTTGATCTGGTCTACACTTGGCCGCACTCTCGTCTTCTTCAAGAACTTCGTCATTCGATCTTTACCAAATTCGGATACGCCTAGTCGCTTTATGACGCCTTCTTCATGAAACTGTTCAAGGCACTTCCATGTCTCGATCATTGCATCGATAGACTCTGCATCTGCATCTGCCTGCAGTGACTCATCTGTGACAGTGTTGCCATCTTCGTCGTCCGCATCGAATGCTATCCCAGGATATGATACTATGAGAAGGTCTATCGATGGCACATGCAGCTCTTGTAAGACAAAGTTTATGGCTTCCCGCGACTGGGCGCATCGATCCGAAGCAGGCTTATTGGGTAGGAAGAACAGTTTTACAGTTATCTCATACTGTGATCGTTCCTCGGAAAGGCCAGAGTCTGTGAAGTCTGTATATGGGACGTATAATGTGGAGCCTAGCCGCATGGTCCAGTCTTCATATGGTACCGGCGAGTGGATTGTGCCATTGGTCTGCTGCGAGGGTTCTTGGTCTTGCTCGGCCGCTGCTTGAGCATTTGCGAAGACGGATCGGAGGGAGGATGTGAACTCGGTGTTGGACTTTTGTGCGGAAGAATGGCGAACAACGGAGGGACCGCCGCCTATTATATTTCTGAGTTTGCATATCAGCAAGCTGCGAAGGTAGTTTAGCCAGCTTGAGTCTTACGAAGTGGACAGGATAATCTTGGTCATGGCGGCATAAGGTCTTTGTCTTGTCTAGTCCAGATAATTCGGTGTAGATGCGCAAAGATCAGAGCGCCCCGCGTAGAGGGCTCGCTAGTATCGAGGATATATAGATTGCTCGAGCGCCTATGTAGACTAGTACGAGATAAGATGTTGTAACACTGCTGTTGCTGCTGCCGCTGCATCAATGGAGATTTAGTCCGGGACCCTTTGCATGTGGCATCACATCACTTCTGAAGCCCGTCGAAGCAACACTCCTCGAAGACATAGTTCAGCCCTTGTCTTCGCAGACGGGCCTCTCGATGCCATGGCGATTCAGTACGTGCCCTTCTATTTCTGCGACCATGAGTCTTCCGCTGACAGTCAAAGCTACTTGATCCTCCTGTCCAGGCAGGGCAAAGTGGTATGTATAGTACAATGCGAAGGTTGCATGCCCACAACTCATCCTCATACAGCGCCTGGCTAAATGGTTCACCACACTTTCGCCAAAGGATAAAGCCAAGATTGTCAAGGACGTGACGCAGCTGGTTCTCGCACGCCGCACGCGAATGTGCAACTTCCTCGAATACAAAGGTGTGTTGCCCACCCAAGTACTTTATGCTCGTGCACCTGCCAAAAGCCATTCCCAGCCCACCTCTTGACTAACAGATCCACCCGCACACGACCTAACAACTTTCTTTTCCTTCGACTTCATCTCACAACATTTTGTGCTCATGGGTATTGGCTCTCTGTATCTGACATAGTGTAGACACGAAAATCGTCTACCGACGTTATGCATCGCTCTTTTTCATCGTCGGCACTGCGTCCACTGATAACGAGTTGATTACGCTGGAAGTGGTGCATCGCTATGTCGAGCAAATGGACAAATACTATGGCAACGTGTGCGAACTGGACATAATATTCAACTTCCAGAAGGCATACTACATCTTGGATGAACTGCTGTTGGCCGGAGAACTGCAAGAGAGTAGCAAGAAAAATGTGCTCAAGAGTATTGGACAACAAGACGGCTTGGAAGAGCTTGAGGTTAGTACGACTGCTGATACATGACACGAGTCACAGAAGAGATGGAATGCTCAAGGTTGATCGGCTGCACAATTGTCCTCGACATGAGGAGCGGGAGAACGACAATACTATATCCAGCGGGACAATCTACTTCGTGAAGAAAGAAGAGCATGACAGAAGGATGTTGTGTCGATGCTTGTTGGGTCACTGGATGATGCTCTCATTGTAACATGGCTAACACTTCTTACTCCAGGTCCAAGACGAAGGCGTTACGAAGATTATGTAGACCAAATAGACACAAACGCAGTCACGATAACCAGCATGTCCACGAACGGTATTTGCTCATCGGCTTGGATCTTGTCGAGTCTAGGTTCTTTCGGGAAGCCTTGCTGCATCGAAGCACATTGACATGGCAGAAATGAGCGCCGGCATGAGCAATTTCTACATACTAGAGTAGCCTCGCCCTTAGGCAGGTCCCACAGAAATGTGGTTGCGCTCAAATCATACTCCTCTTGTCCCTTCTCTTTCGCTGGCTTTTTTTCCTGACGTGATTGTGTGACTGACATGAGCTTGAATGCTGACGCTGATACACAAAGGCCTAGTTCAAGAGTGCTAATCATACTATCCAGCGCAGCTATACTTGTGGCAAACGACATAGAACTCAGCATACATAACGTAAAGTATGACATTTCCTTCTACTGGGACATCAAACACAGTCACTAACAATTGAGCTGCACTTAGAACGTATCTCTCGCCCGATAGCCTCGAAGCATGCTATCGACGCAGGTCCTCTCCGCCATGGAGACTATGCTGGTAACTTGTGTTTGTGTCCCTGATATGCACTTCACCCTGCCTGCTAATGTCTTTCCTCCAGTCATAGAATGTCCGATATCCAGTCAAGGGTACTCCATTACCCAGCCAAGCAAGGCGAGATGTGGAAAATCACGTCCTTGTTCAGCTTCATCTCTAGTCGAACTAAATGCACTTCTCATCCTACCATCACGGCACGTCTGCCACCCTGATCACACTCACTAGTCAGGGTGACGTTCTTCGCTACCAGACAATTCAAGATCAGACGTTCCAGCAGCCACCAAAGCGTGCACGTGCGAACTTCATCCGCCCTCGGCACAACCTTCCCAACTTGGACGATACGAGCCGCCCAGCGAAGTACCTCACCTCATCCCCTCTGTCATCATTGTGACAACTCATCAACAACCAACTTCACAACATTGACCATGCCTCAATTCATCACAAGCTCTCACTGCTAGACTTCACGTCTGGCTTGTACAACTATCTTTGGTCATTCTCTGCAGCCAGCCTAGAGTGGACAAAGAGCGTCGTCTCGCTACAGCAGCTCAAAGACTTTTCACCTCATCGAACCAAACGCGCACATTGCGCTCTCAACCATAATCGAATCATTGACTCAGACGCGACAGATTCCGCCAATTGCGCCAAGATGAAGGTGAGTCGCGTCTTTCGAGGAGTGAAACAAACAATACCGAAGAGTTTTTACTGATGCACCACATAGTACATACCACACCGCGAATTCGATAATGCGACCAGCGCCCTCAACTTTGACACTTCTGACTGTCATGTAATAGGAGGATGCGAATTGCACACTACAAAGGCCTCGGCCAGCGACAAGAAGCTTTACAAACAGGTAGAGGAATCATTGGAGACCAGACACAAAGAACTGGTTCGATTTTCCGCCTCACTCTCACCACCAGATGCCGATTTGCTGATACACAACTCAAAACGATCGAGTCCGTTTGGTTCGCTGAGTGAGGTCAAAAGCAGGAAGACGTTCACATATCTCATTGCCACTTTGAACGCCGCCCACCCAGACTACGACTTCTCGCATGTCCTCCGACCTCAGGATTTCAGAAGAGAGCGCAGTCTCAGGACCGTGATCCACATGTTCGATGATACGATTCACAACTTGAGACCACGAGCACCTGCAGGTTTGATGGCACCTGCTGCGTGGAATTCGAAACTCTCTGCCGGACCACAAACTCCGGGAGGAGCCCAGACATGGGATTATCATTCTTGGCGTGCAATCGACAAAGAGATGACCTTGAAGGAATGCGAGATCTACAGCTACTCGCCGGATGAGGATCCTTTTGATGGTGAGGAGAATGCGCTGTGGAGCATGAATTATCTATTCTACAACAAGCTCCGCAAACGCGTCTGCTACATTTACCTTCGTGGCCTTAGTGTGTCCAGTCACAGTCCCTTGCACACCTTCGACGACACGAAGACGAAGCGACCTCGGTCGACGCCAATGAACGACCCGATCGACAGCAAGAGGATGCGCTACTGGGGTGTTGATGCAGAGAGTGACTTCGCCCGCAGTACTTCCGCTGGGCTGGAGGATGATTACTACACGAACATCGCAGCACCAGAGGATGACGACACTGATTACCTCGATGCCTCCGACCATTCGTCGCTTGAATTCTCTGACATCGAGGAGGAAGAGGAGGAGCCCAGTATTGTGACCGATGTCACTGGACGGGCTGTTGTTCGTGCTATTAGCGAGGAGCTAATGGCGTTAGTCGAGGTTTGATCGTTTCTTGTTCTGGTGTGGCGTTCTTGCAGGTTGGTAAGGTTGGGACTTCTGCATAGGAACTTATCCCACGACGGATTAGGCGGAGTCTACAGGCGTGTATGCCTTGGTTAGTATGGGACACTTGGATGCTCAAACGATACCCAGCATCTCACCGCCTTTCTGTACATTACTGCAGGAGTCATAAGTTACGGCTTGGATCTGCTTGGCGTTGGTATGCTAGATGAGGTATATAATTATAGCGCACTTTCAACCCATTTACAAGACTTGAACTACTGAGACTATTACATCTGAGGATGCTTATACTGGGCACGACACGAGCGGTTCCGGCACGCTACACGACCATCTATGCTATTTCTCCCTTATATCTGCCCATTCAAAGCTTCGCCCTCTCTCCCACCAACCTCACCCCCGTAGCGACTTCCAGCTCCCTCAAGGCCTCCAAACCCTCCCCCAATCCAACCTTAATCGTCCTCCACCCCATCTCCCTCGCCGCCCTCAAATTCGCCCCGATATCATCCAGAAATAGTATATTTTCAGCTTTCAACCCCCCTTCCGGCGCTTCCCGCCCGCTCTCCCGCCACACCCGCCGCACCTCGGCCACAGCGTACTCGTAGATCCTGCGTTCCGGCTTACGCATGCCGACGTGTGCGCTGCTTATGAAGAGGTCGAAGACGCCGCGAACGTCGGCTGTGGAATCGGTGGGCGACGAGGACGGCGGTGTGTCGTGTGGATCTGGGGAGGACGAGAGGGAAGTGTTGGAAAGGGCGCCGATGATGAAGCGGTTGCTCCGACGAAGGGATTGGATGGCTGGGAAAATGAGGGTGTCTGGAGTCCGGCCGGCGGACATCATGGCGCCGAAGAGCTGTTCGGTGTCTATTTCTGGAGGTGGTGGGATAGTGTTGGGTGCGGGTGTTGGTGTTGTTGTTTTTGAAGAGGTGGCTGCGTCTGATGATGGTGGTACTGCGTCCGCGCCTGCTGCACTGACTGCCACGGGTGGTAAAATGGTCGTTTCGGGTATTGCTGTTGAAGAGTCGGCTATGTCCTGTGCTAACGCAGGGACGTCTGCGTCTGCGCCTGCTGCACTAACAGCCACAACCGCGATCCTCTCCCTCCCATCCTCACCATGTCCAACTCCCCTCTTCGCCTCTCCTCGCCTCCTCTCTCTCTCCTGCCCCTTTCCCGTCCCAGTCCCATGCCCTTTCCTCCCTTCCCTCTCCAGAAACTCCTCCCACCACCGTTGACATCTCAGATCCTCCCTCCACGCCCTATACCACTCCGTCCCCGGCCTCTGCTCGCCCCGTTCCAGTCTTCCCCATGCTCCATCAGGTGTGCTAGTGCTGCGGCTGATGGCGTAGTTGATCCAGCCAAGGGGGATGTTGTGCGCGGTTTCGTAGGAGGCGATGGAGGTGAAGGGAGAGAGGCAGGTTACGCCGCCTGGAGAGGAGAAGGAAGAGTTAGTGAGGTGGTGTGGGGGACTGGTTGAAGGTAGAGGGCTGGGTCGGGGCGTGGAGGGGTGGATGTACCGATATCGAAGAGGATGGCTTTTGGTGGGGGAACAGGCGTTAACGCTGTGGTTTGGGGCTTCGGGGTGGGAGATGGAGGAGGTGGCATGGCAGGAGCTGTGACTAAGATGAATGCTGTGACGAAACAAACTGAAGACACCTTACTGTCGACCTCCCTGTGATGGTCGTCTCCGCCATTAACAAAGAGGCGATCATTGTTTGTGATCATCAAGCCGAGGCATCTTTTCTTAAATCACGACCGCACAAGTCAGTTGACCTCACCACGGTATTATAACAACATGCAGCTCAAAGACAGAATCTTCGTGATATCGGGCGGGTGAGTTTGCAATTGTTTCGTCTACGTCGCTCTCCACTAACATAGCTACCGCAACAGCGCCTCAGGCCTAGGCTGCGCAACTGTCCTGGACCTCCACGCGCATGGAGCCTACACTGCTATCCTCGACCTCAATCAGTCCGCCGGCTCATCGCTCATCGCTTCCCTCGGAGCTCCTTCCCGCGCCCGCTTCTTCAAAGTCGACGTCACCGACACCTCATCGATACAGTCCGCTGTCAAAGGGATCGAAAGATGGACACAAGAAACAGGCCTGCAGATTGGCGGCATAATCGCCGCGGCAGGTGTCGGCAACCCAGCGAAGATGATAGATCGTGGAGGCAGGCCGCTGCCGTTGGAAGGGTTTGAGTTTGTCATGAATAATAATGCGAAGGGCACTGTCGACTTGGTGCGGCAACTGCTTCCAATCATGACGAAGAGTAAACCAGAAGATGGGGATGCGGACGCTGAGCGAGGTGTCGTTGTCATGGTGTCCAGCGTTGCAGCATTCGATGGACAGCCTGGACAGGTGAGCTATGCCGCGAGCAAAGGCGCAGTGGCATCAATGACACTACCAATGGCGAGAGATCTTGCACCGTATGGTATACGAGTCGTGACAATAGCTCCTGGTGTATTTGCGAGTAGGATGACGGATATGATGCCAGGCAAGGTGAAGAAGAGTTTGGAAGGTGTCATGCAATGGCCGAAGCGTATGGGCGGTGCCGATGAGTTTGCGCATCTTGTCAGGGCCGTGCTGGAGAATAAGATGCTGAATGCCGAGGTGATAAGGTTGGATGGTGGTATAAGGATGCCAGCGATGTTTCCGAAATTATAACCTTGTGGCCTGATGGTTCATCTCTTCCTCTCGCGCACCTTGAACTTGACGCCAGCCTTGTTGATCCCGCCTGCACTATTTGACATTCGAGCTCTTTGTGTTTCCAACTCTTGTTCTGCTGTAGCAAGGTCCTGTTCTCGACTTCTTAGCAGTTTGAGCTTTATCCGCTGAGAAGCTTGCTCTCTTTGTCTCCTCTTCAATCTTATGCGCTCATCACGCTTTGCAAGCCGCTCTTTCTCCAGTTCTCTCGGTCCTTTCGCTATTGTAGGGGCTGGCGCCGTTGCTGCGACGATTCTCCTCGGTCTGTTATGCGCATTGTTCACGCCGATTGCATCCGTGTCGAACCACTTTTCCGGGTCAAATGTCGCCTGCTGTGCCTCATCATCAACAAACACAGTATGACTGTTCGCATCGCCCCCATCCACATCCTTCATCGTCCTCAACCTCGTCCCATCCTCACCCTCCACCTCCATCAATACCATCTCCTCCTCAAGTTTCTGCCTTTCCTTCCTCGACCTTTGCAGCATCGTTCTCACATATCCCGCATCCTGTGTCTTCAACAGTTTCACCACGTCCGAGTTGAGTGCTTTATTGCCACGATCCGCGATTTTGATCCCATTCTTCGTTTTGCTGCTCAGCATAGCGAAATGAAATTCATCTGGATTTCGATCGGTTGCTTTCTGTCGCAGGATCTTGAGGCGTGCCTTTTTCTCATTGTGATCTTTTGCTCGGAGGGAGTAGTCTTTGTGCTTTTCGAGGAGGCCATGTCGCCGGCGACCGTGCTCCTGGGAGCGCTCTTTGTGCGGTCGTCGCGGAATTGCGTTGCGTAGGCTGGACATGATAGAGATGGTGATGATGTTGTGGAAGAGGTGATGTTAATGTGAACTTTTTGAGGTGGACTCATGTGATCGGGATCAGCTCCGTGTATGCCAAATTATCAGAGGACTGTATCAAAGCAAGACATCCTCGCCTTCGGACATACCTCACTCCTGCAAGCTCAGGACCTGTGTTGCGCAAAATATACTTTGACCTGCTGCTGGCGCCCCAGGAATAATTAAAGTATGCGTCCACAACATGGAGAGTTTAGGCCGGCAGGTGAGGAAAGATTGCATTATCATGGACGAGTGTATAACAAGCTAGGCTTCATGAGCTGTCTAGAGAGTGTTCGTCAAGGCGGTGTTCCAGTGGCACCTATATCACACCACACGGGACACATTTGTGATGTATCACTATTTGCATTCTCGAAACACCTCGATTACCCGAAGACAGAACCAGAAAGATGTCCCTGGAGCATACCGTGATGCTGTCGGTATGATCTGTGACTGCAACAGCCTATCAACAACTTCCTCCCAGATCGGAAAGCAGCACAATTCCCTGTTCGCCTTTCATGCATATCAAATCCCCTTCTTTCCCCCATCCCACTTGAAAAAGTCCACCCGCTCAAATCCCGTCATTCTCTCCGCCATAGTCTTCATAATCGGGCTCATCGCCATCCCAAATGCCCAATCCGGCAATGCAGGCATCACCCTTGTAAACATCAAATGTCCCGGGTATGGGGTCACAGTTCCATATCTCCATCCAGCCTTACTCAACATTGCTTTGGCGAATGTCGCGGCGTCTGTTTTGAAGGTGACCGCGAGGTCGGGATTGCTGGGTGTTGCCACCTCGCCAATCTCGGCGTGTAGGACTTCGATGGTTTGGGAGGAGCTTGCGGCGAGTTCGAGGTCGAGGGCGCGGGACCAGGACTTGATGAACTGGAGGTGGGGAGGTCAGATGCAGCACAAGTTGTAAATCTCTGCGACATACCGCTTTCGTTCCACTGTACGTGGCAATGTATGGAAGACCAGCTGCAGCGACACTCCCGCAGTTGACGATCAAAGCAGGCTCACAACGCTTCAGAACTGGCAGCATCACCCGTGTCAATTGCAACGAGAACGAGACATTCAGATTAACAAGCGCCTCCAGTTCCTCAGCTTCCCAGTCAGCTAGAAGACGCATAGGGCATTCGGTGATGGCGCCAACGTTGCCGACGTTGTTGACTAGCATCGTGATGTTGAGGGCGCATAGTGGCGCCACTAGCTGGTCGTAGGCAGCGCTCGTCTGTGGGAAGCGAGCTGCGTCTGCCACGAGGGTACGAAATGTACGGGCGGGGAAGGATGACTTCAAGGATGCGGCTACCGCGTCGAGTTTAGCGGGGTTACGGCTGTGGAGGATCACGTTGAAGCCTGAGGAGGCGAGGTCATGGGCGACTGGGGAGGCCGGTCAGTATGACTGTGGTAAGGTATAATGACAGAGTCAATAGCACGACCAACCTGCAAAGCCAATACCGTCGCTGGCGCCAGTCACGAGAGCGTATGGCTCTATACCGTTGATGGTAGAGGTGGAGGCGGGAAGGGAGTAGGTAGACTGCTACTGCGGCGAGTATACGGAGGGCATTGTAAGTTACTATAGCCAGGCCGAGGCCAGCTAGCGCAGTGGTAATATTGAGATCTAAGGAGGTGAGGGACAGAGGAAGGCTTGCGAAGAGGCTACAATAGGCCGTAGTAGCGGCTGGGGTGTTGGTCGACATTTAGGAAGCCTTCTAGTGATTATATACAGGAGAGCATCGAAGCAGTGTACCACAAGATAGGATTATAATTATATATAGAGGTCCGGTGGCCACTAATATGCTCGAACACACAGACTCCAGGCCCCAGGTCACGAAGTTCTGGGGGCGACATGTTAGTCCGGTAAGCACGGAATGGTACAAAGGTACAGAGACAGGTATAGAGCTACGCTCACTCAGCTTACGCGTGTACGGACCTTGCTGCTTCGTGAAAATACTCATACATTACTAAGCACACATTTTGCGGACCACTGAAACCGCTGCCGGGCTTGCCCTGACTTCATCAGACGACGGCGTCTCAAGGTCGTACTGCTATCATGTTAGTATGGCATGGCAAGGTCTTCTTCGCGTGACACCGTTGCAGTCAGGAGAAAGGATGCCGAGGTAGAGATGCTTTGTAGCACTGATCTGATTAACACTAAATACTTCTATAGATTAGACATCGTCACTACCCTCTTCCATCATGCTCTCATCTGCTCGCTCAATAGTTCCCTGTTGCACTCAACGGACACCCCGTTGCAACATTGGCCTGCCAACTCGCCGCCAACTTCGCATAAGCAGGAAGGTACGAGTTCGTCGTGAAGCTGATCGGCAAGTACTGCTGAACACTCGCCGCGCTCACACTCGCAAGCCCACTCTGCTGCAAAAACATAACAACAGAACTAGCAAAGTAATCGAGGAAGATGACGTCGACAGTGTCCGGGAGGGAGCCGTCGGCGGGGAAGGAGACGTTGGCTTGGAAGTAGTTGGGCTGCGCGTAGTAGGGGATGGGGAGGTGGATTGTGTCGTCGCCGTCGGTGCCGAAGTCGTCGGTGGTGGTGTAGCCGGGGGTGTTGGAGGCGGTGGATTGGCGGCGGATGATGCGGCCGCCGGGGACTGGGGAGGGGTTGTTAGCTTGAATCGGGTTAAGGGGGCAGGGGGATACATACAGCTGCGCTTGGAGATGTGGTCACGGGTGATTGGGGGATCGATACAAGTGTCGCGGTCCATGAGGTGCATGGGGTCGAAGCCAAAGTCACGGTTTTGGAGGGTATCGCGCTTGTAGACGGAGCCGTGGTCAAGCAGGTTCTGGAGGTTGGTGGTGTAGTTGTATGGGACGTTGGGGATGTATTGGAAGGTGTCGGTGAAAGGTGAGACGATGAACGAGTCGTCGAATGTGAATGGTCCTTGGAAGAGATCGAATCTCACACTGGTTGAAGTGGTCAGCAGTTGTGTCATTCAAAAGATCAGTGAAATTTACCTTCCAGTGTTCAGTAGGATGATACGAGGAACAGTCTGGCGACTAGGTTCATACACAACAGTGGAAAGAGCGGTAGAGAGGAGCGAGAAGATGTTGCTAGATGACATGAATGGAGCACAAGTCTGACACCAACTCTGAGGAGCACATCCGTACAGAGTGGTAAGGTTAAGAGCAAGACGATCAGCGTAGATGGTGTTCGAAACATTCACACCTTGAGGAGTGTCGAAGACGGAAGCTGCTGCAGGTGCCAATTGACGCTTTGCATGCGCAGAGCCAGTCTCGGTGACGGTGATAGTGACTGGAGATGGGTGAACTGTGACTGCAGCAGGGCAAGTCGAGACTGTGGTGGTGAACGTGAGGGTTGTCGCAGCGTGGCCGGAGGTTGTGCTGGCAGATGTGGCGGAGGCGGAAGACGCATGCGAAGCGGCTGTAGTGCTGATACTGGCACTACTGCTGCTGACTGGAGCGTAACCGCTTTGAGAGCCATTTGCGTGGAATTCAAATGTCAGCCTATTCCAATCAAGGTAGCGACGGAAGTAGTGGAAGGTGTAGTTGCCAGATACAGCACCAGCAGTCGCAACGGCACCAGTCGAGGGGCTGGCAGATACTGTAGGCAGGTTTGTGTTTGTGTCGAGAGGAACTGTAGATGAGGAGGCCGGGGATGTTGCATTAATCTTGATGGCAGGTTGTGTGGGGTGAGGAAGGCTGGCAGGTCCCGTTTTGTTGTAAGGCTTGCCGAATCCTGTCATCGAGAAAAAGCCAAGAGTTTCACAGTAGCGTCCAGACTCGAGACCGGTGGCCATATCGTCGTAGACAACAAAGTCACGAATGTGGGTGTGACCTGAAATTTTGAATAAGCGTTGCATTCCGAATATCGATCAGTATACATACCTCCGAAGATCTGAATCGGGACGTCGGGACGAGCTTTACGGAGGGCATTGTAGTAAGTGCCAAAGGTGCTTGAGGAGACAGTGGTACGGACAGGGTTGTGGCCCAGCATGATGAAGAGATCGATAGGCTGCGTGTAGTTGACCGCTGCTTTGAACCAAGGTTGGGCAATGGTGTCGTTGGCCGTGATCACGCGGGAGACATTAGAATTACCAGTGAAGTCGTATAGAAAGCCCATGGCCATCACGCGGAGCCCCATACGAGTGGTGAAGTATCTGTACTGATGACCGATATACTCGAATTCGTTCGTGGTAGGGTTGATGATCTGCACGTTGGAGGTGAGGTAGCGATCACCGTAGACTTTGGCGAATTGGTTGAATGTCTCGTATGCAATGTCACTAAGGGAATGTTAGCTGGACGGAAGGCTAGAGAAAGTGAGTATACTCACGAGATGTAAAGCTCGTGGTTGCCGATAGATAGCAAATCATAGTTGATGTTCTCGAAAATGGCGTTCGAAATGTTTCCGTTCGGCGAGGTAGCATCGGACAAGCCAGCACCGTCGTGCAAGTCACCGGTGTCGACTAAAAGGAAATCCACGTCGTTGTTGATGGCTGTCTGGTTCATGTGCTTTACGAAGGAGACGAAGTCACTTTTTCCCTCGTTAGCATGCTGCTTCTGCGTTTCCAGAAATTTGGGAGTATTATTCAGAAACTCACCCCCAGTCGGCACCATAGTTCTGCTCCTTGATATGACCCTCGAGCCATCCGTGCGTGTCAGTGGTATGCATGACGTTCAATTGACCCCAAGATAAAGGACCTTTGGGCCCAACAGGAGCTCCAAGAGCATCAGGCTGCATTCTCGGACGAAGTCTCGTAAGGACGACATCCTCATTTGAAGCATGATTACAGCCCTCACAAGCTAGAGTCGAGATCCACAGGCCTGCACATGACAGGAGGTACTTTGCGAGCATGGTCACAGCAGGATCAATGCACAGCAGATAGTGAGGAAAGGGAAGGATATCACATCAAGCACGGCGGCAGTGAGCAGGGGTCTTGTATTTCGAGCATTTTTTGTGTATAGAGGTAGTAAGGCGCTAGGCGTAGCTGATAGCATGCACGTGTAGGCAAGGATAAGGCAACGCTCGACCTGGGGAGGTGTATGGTGTATGCACGATGATTCAATCGAGATGTGGAGGAAGAAGAAGCTTGTCTTTTAATGGAAGGTGTTGTTGTGTGCCGTAAGACACGTGTTCTTGGCGACTGAAGTTTGAGAGCAGCATCGCTCGAAGGTAAGATCTGTAGTTTAGTCTAGCTCGAATGAGCTGTGAATTATGAAAGCGATATACTGGCAGATTGGTGGTGCGAGACAAGGTAGACAAGGTTGGATGAGGTAGAAAAGCTGAGATGCGCAAGGATATCGACGTGGCGATATCGGAGTCTGTTTTAGGCTGTGATCTATAAGATTAGTCCCCTTAAGAGCACGTCTTCCCTCCTCTTTGCTGACATTCCCTCTTTGCAGCCACCATTTTGAGCAGCGACTCTCGATCCACAGACTATAAAATCAGATCTAGATATAGCACCTGCGCATATCTGCTGGGTTAGGATCGCTGTAGTGCTAGCCTAGCTAGTTTTTATACTTTACTTCCTGCCGACCCTGTTTTAGTGAGGTTTCACTGTGTTATCGAGTCCTTTCATCGATCGCCCCGCTTCAGAGGCCGCCCTCGGTAACCTTCTTGATCGACTTCCTCTTCTTCTCACCACCACTCTTCTTGTCACCATCCTTCTTTCCACTATCAGCACTCGTCTTGCCACCGTTCTTCTTCTCATCATCACTACTCTACTTGCCACTATTCTTCTGCTCCCCACGACTCTTCTTATCGGCACTACTCGAGTAGTCTTGTTCTCGCTACAACTCTTCTTCTTGCCGCGAGCCTCCTTCTCGGCAGACTTCTTCTCTGCAGAGTTCTTCGCGTCGATATGCTTCTGCTCCACCTCCGCCAAGAACTCTGCACGAGTCTCCTCAATCTTCTGAGCTGAAGATTGTTTGGTAGCTTGAATGTTTCGACGTACCTCTGGACTTTGCCGATCTCAACGAGTTGTTGTCCAGTAGACTCTTTGCAGGTGGTTTTCTTGCTCGATCGGTACTTGGTGATACTGTCGAGCTTCTAGGATACGACCATCCTTGGCCTTGACGGTGCAGCGTGTGCCGTGGCCATCTCGAAATATCACATCGGAGAGAGGGCGGACGAAGTAAGACGTGGCGATAGTAGAGAGACGGAGAGCGTGTTGTCGAGGTATTGTAGAGGGTACTGAGGAGGGTGCCGTAGATATTAAAGCAGTGAAGGATGGCGTAGTCTTCAAAGTAGAAGGCAAGAGAATAGCTGCTGAATAAGAGGAAGATGGTATCCTCGGAGATCTGTAGAAAGTAGTACGGAAGAGTGCCGCAGCAGTTCAAGCAGGAATGTGCACTACCTCACATCCCACCACAGCCCTTCCACTCATCCTAGAATCCCACTACACCAGCGCCCGTAACACTCGTATTGAAGTCGTCGAAAAGCGTGCCCCAGCCCTCCTCCAGCAGTAGATCAGAGTAGTTGAAGTCATCCGAGGCGAAGATATGCCCGTGATCGTGCATCTGGAGTATGGAGGCCGAGGCCGGCGAGGCCTTTACAATGGTGTTGGGTGCGGCCGTATCCGCTATTCGTGCTTCCTGTGCCCGTGATGCCTGCGAATGTACAGGAGCTGTAGCCTCGTTCGCCCTATCTGCGCCCAAGCCCTGCACCTCGCTCAAACTCTGCCTAATCAGTTGCGCTGCCCTTCCCGCAACGACACACTCATCCATCGCTTCCAGCACCTCCACCGCCATCTTGACACTCTTCAATATCTCCTCTTTACTCGCCCCGACACCTTCAGCTCCTCCTCCTCCTCCTTCCCCTCTCCCTTCCTCCTTCCCCATCCTCCCAACATACAACAACAGCACACTCGCCGGGAAACTGATATACGTAACATTCCACCACCACGTGCGCAAGTAGCTATGCCGGCAGTATGCCACGTGTAACATAGCGATCGTGTCAATGGCAGCGGCGATACAGCGGGAGACGGCTGTGAGGAGGATGGCGGATGCTGTACTGCTGGTGTTAAGACTATGTTGCGCCTTCGTAGACGTGCGAGCATAGTATGCCAGGAACGGCCGATACAACGCCATCTGCAGATTGCGATATCGTATCCCCAGGACGGTTCGTTGTCGACGAGCCCATCGTGGATCTCGATCGCGTAGGTCGTGCTTATTTGAGGCTACGATTTCAGTGTCAGGTCGAATAAGAGGCGGCAACCCCTTTATCCAAGCTTCCAACGCTGACGAGATGTCAGCCGCAAGAGAGAGTTTATGCGTTATACTCGAAACAGAATGGTAGATTTCCACGCTGACTCTGCGAGTAAGACGGGCTAGTGGGAGGGCGAGGGCGATGATGGAAGTTTCGTTTGGTCGGCTGTGATCGATGGATGGGATGTGCTGGTTGTGGTAGGCGTCGACGCCAAGGGAATCTGGACGGCCAAGGGAGAAAGAGAATTCGACTTCGAGGGAGTAGAGACCCCACCAGATGAGGGACATGGCGGTTGTGGGCGTAGAAGAGGAGTTGGTAGTGGAGGAAGTGGCGACTGGGATGCGTGTAGGAATGCTGGATCTGTTGTAGCCGGCTGCTAGAGCTGTGCGGACGCTGATGCCCAGATACATGTATGCTGGAAGAGGTGGTGAGTGGTTGGATGAGGATGAAGCTTCAGTGTGTTCATACCTAATTGCGGCGCAAGTTGATTCTGAAACACTTTGGCAGATCTGCATGGTGGTCAGTTCGATTGGGAAATATCAAGATGACAAGCCATGCTTACAAAAAGAACCCCTGCACAGTCTCCAAATCAAAACTCATGGCAGACTGATGAAGATACACCTGACCCTCATCAAACAGCTTCCTGCACCAATCAAATCGAGTTAGCCCTTCAATCCTCTCCTCACCCCATATCCTCATCAATGCACCCAACGACATCAACGTCAAATACAACCCCTTGAAAGTCGTCTTTTCAGGTCGGCCAAACCATAGATTTTCGGCACGAAGAAGGAAATCAGACTTGTCAATTATAGGATGGATGTAGTGAAGCGACTCAAAGTAGCCTTCTATGAAAGTATGCGCGACACGGAAGTAGAACTTATTTGTGATGTGCAGGTCGTTTGTGTTTTCTCCTAATTGGCCACTACCGAATAGTCGAGGAGAGAATGCCGAATTGTGAAGTAGTGACACTACAGATGGAAGAGGCTCGTGGGGTTGGGTCCTTCGTTGCAGTTTGCCAAGCAGACCAATGTGGCAATTGGGGCCGTAGTACTCGAGGTTCTATTCAGCATTAGTACATGTAGTGATGACCATTGGATGCTGCTAATCTTTCTTCTGACGGTGCGAGTAAAACTCTCGCACAAGATCAGAAAACACATACCTCTGTATATGTATTGACGTCCCGAACCTCTGTCTCCAAAGGCGCTTCACTTAATACATCATCCTCTACTGTCTTACTTCGTGCAGAGTCATGATCTCGCGAGCGAACCCTACTGGAATTTTGATGTACACCTGATGTTTGGCTATGTACATTGGTAGTGGAGATAGGTCCGTATAGTGCGCCAGCGGACGACTCGGTGGCTTGCTGTTCGTTCGGTCTGTATTCAGGGGACTCCAGTTTCGGGAGTTGAGGTAGATATGGGTGCTGACTTGCTGCTGATTGCGTTGCTGTAGAGCTATTCGCTTCGAGTATCTGGACTTTCCGCTCCAATGACTCAACGTAGCTGGCATCTACTGTTCGTTCCCAAGCACGGGGTGTGCTGCCTTGGTAGATGCAATCGTAGCCGTGTTCTGGAGTAATATTAGCTTGGCACCAACCATGTGATATGCTGCGTGCGTTGTAGCCCCGAGCTTCGTCAAATCTCGTGAGCCAGAAGATTCGCATCTCCAACTTGACAAGGCTTCTGTTTCACATTTTTCAAAGAACTGGACATTGGCTCCTTTCCAGCTCAATCCCAATCACGATATGGCCTTGATTCAAGGCATGATCATAAATCATACCTCGTCCCAAGCCTCACAGCACAGAATCATCACAAGAACCACTTACTCCGACAATAAAAACACGGAAAGCTTTCATCACACTTATACTTCTTCACCCTACATCGATCGCAAGCCTGTGCCGCTCTCGGTCTTTTCTTCTTCGGCTCTCCAGATGGTGATGATTCAGCTCGCGCTGTCGGCGCTGATACTGGTGCTGGTGTTGGAGCTGCAGCTAGAGATGGTTGGTGACTTGGAGTATAAGAGTACGGTTGTGCTTGCGGATAGGGCTGAGGCGTTAGTGTGCCTGGCCTCAGATTCTGTGACTGTATAGGCAGCGGCGTGTTCCTTGATGAGGACGAGAGCGCTGTTAGGAGATGTGCTGGTGGTGGGTGTGACATAATCTCTATACTCGGTGACTTTTGGTCGCGTGACTACTCCTCTGCTTCGCTCATCCGAGTATTTCAGCTCATACCAAGCAATAAAACTTGTCAAAGTCTTCCGAGCAAAAGAAAACAGCCTCCTCACTTTACTGCAGATGGACCAAACCTCTCGGCGACTAAGGCATCAGTTCGTGATATTCGCCACCAATGCCGTTTCAACCTCGGAGTGCATCCGACCAAGAAATCGAGGCACAGAACGTCATGAACACGAGAGGCAGTAGTAGAGGATCCTGTCTGCAGTTATGCCACATGCCATTGCATGACTGAAGCGAAACTCTCTGGCGAGTTTCAGCGCTTGTCATTCTCCATCACCAACTTCCGTCACGTACTGATGGCAGCCTAAACCAATCCTAAACTCTTCATCTTCACCTTGTGCCAACGACACCCATCTGACCATTTGCATTGATGACCTAAGTCTTCGTTGGCAACTACATCACTCGGTCCATACGCGTGCTGAATCCATCACCTTCTTCATTGCCTTGTCTTGTGCGTCAAGGTATCAACGCAGGCCATGGATACTAACGCCAGCGATTCGAGGAGTATTCTCGCTGTTGCGAGGTGAATGGGCCTTTGAGAAGATCAGAGAGAACCACTCTTACGCTCGTCATGTCGACTTTCGACGGCTACGTTTCTGGTATCTTAATTTCTTTCCAGTGGGGGAAGCCTTTGACGTGCTAACTCAACAACAGAGTTCCCTCAGATCCGCATTGATCAATTCCGACCTTTAGCTGATCGACCACCGCCCTTGGCATGCTTCCTCAGCCATGTCCACTCCGATCATCTGGCTGGACTGGACACACTGAAAGCACCTTTCGTGTATTGCAGCCCTACCACCAGAGAACTTCTGCTTCGACTTGAAAAGTTCCCTCATCGCATGAATTTCACCAAAAACATTCTCGAATGCCGCAAGCAAACCTATAGGCACCTCAAGCAGATACTGAAGCCAATACCGCTGGAAACGCCAACAACTATTGAACTGTCGCCTGGTAACAGCATTTGCGTAACTCTTTTCGATGCCAATCATTGCTCCGGAGCTGTCATGTTCCTGATCGAGGGACAAGGCAAGGCTGTCCTCTATACTGGAGACATACGGTCCGAAGAATGGTGGGTGAACAACCTAGTACGCCATCCCAAGGTTATTCCATATTCTTCAGGACAACGTCATCTTGACACGATATATCTCGATACCACGTTTGCCACAAAGATTGACCGATATCTGAATTTCCCCTCGAAGTTTAAAGGCTTGACGGAGTTGCTTGGGAAGATTCAAGGCTATCCAGAGGATACAATCTTCTTCTTGAACGCTTGGACACTAGGCTACGAGGATGTCTGGCTTGCACTGTCACAAGCCCTCGATTCTCCAGTTCACCTCGATCGCTATCGCTACAGTCTATACACATCAGTCTCCAAGAACAACGGTGCGGCACTCGAATGTCGTGAAGCTGCCGTATTTTGTGGCTTCCAGATGGGCAATACTCCACAGCCTGGTATACTGACACAAGACAAAGAGTCACGTCTTCATAGCTGTGAACGCGGTACCGGCTGTCCAGTATTCGACCTCGATAATGCTTCAAAGCTCGTCACAATCACACCAATCATATCTCGCTTTGCCGGACGAGAGATGCGTGAAATGGGTGCTGGTGGTGGTCACGGCGACTTGGATCAGAAGCACGAGCTTGATTTGACAGATCTAGTAGCCGTCCAACAGCTCTTTGCGCTTTGTGTTGCCCAGATCAAGGACGAGGCCGTACTCAAGCAAATCGTCACAATGCTCAAAGCACATCTTCAGGCTAAAATGAAAAGTCTACAATTAGAGGCAGAGGGCGACGATCTTGAGAACAGCAAACTTGACCTCAATGCCATACCTCTGGAGGAATTGCCGACTATGCTCTCACAAATAGCAAAGAATGGCCCCAAGATCAAGAAAGAGGAAGAAGATGTCGAAGTCGTCCCACCACCGGCATCCACGAAAGCACTACCAAAAGCTCAATTACCACGGTCCATCACCTTTCCCTACTCACGCCACTCGTCTCACCACGAACTCCGTCTCCTGGTTGCTGCCTTCCGCCCTCGCGACGTATGGCCGAATACTTTCCATTCAGCGCAACACTGGACCGAGTCAGAGAGCATGGAGACAATGTTTGGCGATCTCTGCGATCGTCTGCCCGGCCAAGTAATGGCATTCGATGTAGAGATGCGGGCTGCCGCTGCAGAGTTTGTGCTGATGCAAAAACAGAAGTTGAAAAGTACACAAAGAAACAGAGCTCAGAGTGGCACCGAGGACAGCGAGGATGAGAATGAGGACGAAGTTGTAGAGGAGCCGGCAGCGTCTACGAGTCCGGAATATCAGACTGAGAGGGATGCGCCACCGTCTTCGCCGCTCCCGAGCTATGTAGATTCACTGCGTCAACAGACTCCCGCTGCTGTATTGCCAAAGCTGGGACCACTACAAGCAAGACAAGGCGCGCGCGATCAAGAGAAGTTGAAATTAGAAGCTACGAAGCAACTACCACCCATACCAGCCAAGATTGTTCGAACGTCACCAAAACAAGCCACCCTTATCAACACAACAGCGAAGTCCCCGCCTAGCACAGCAAACCACTACCTAACGACCCTCGACGATCGTATCGAAGCAGCCTTTGCCGCCGACGCTATCACATCCTCCGTGTACATCCAGCAACCAACCTTACCACCTCACCCGCAAAACCAAAGCAACCGCGGCGTCAGAAGAACCCAAGCGCCAACTCCAGTCTCATCCCTCACAACCCTGCCCATCCCCGAGGCCCAAACCACAGCGTCCACTGAAAGACTTCCACAAGCCGCGCCGAAGCAGCTCTTGGAAGCGATACCCGTTGCTGCAGCTTCGCCGTCGTCTCTGGAGCGGATCAATGTCCGTAAACGAGCGTACGAGGCTGCGATGGGTGGGAGTTGGGCTGATGATATTGAGCTTGTGAGTGTGCCGGGGAGTGGTGGTCGGAAGAGGCCTATAGGAAAGTAGAGCTTGGGGGGCCGTGTGGTCGACAGATGATGAATGACTAGACGAATGAATGAGTAACGAAGCATGAACATGGCCAGCCAATTGATATTGGAAGAGAACTAGAAATACAGAGATATCACGAAATGAGAGGAAGAGGGGTCGAGCATAAGCAGAAAAAGACGAACGGAAGATGATGCCAGGCCGTCGACGGCACAAGGATATTCTGCGACGCAGGAGCAAAGCACGTGAGTCTCATATCAATGGTGCGCACGATATGTCGTTGTTCCCGATATCTGGGCTGGATATGGGGTTTCCGCCATGCTAAGCTCTTTTCATGATCGTTAGCGCTACTACGATTAGAAGCATGCCTCGCCTTGCTTCGCCCTCCTGTCATTATTTTTAACTTCTTCGATGCTCGAGCACTTCGACTTGTGTTTCTCGAAGAGTATTGGTACATCGTGGATCCCATATGCTTCATCATCCTCATACACTTCCGCATGCGCAGCGCATTTTCGCATCAACCATGGGGACCATCAACGTGCTACCATACTCGATACCATCATTACACGACCCACGCCCTCGCAACCTCCTTCGCCAACCCCAACCTCAGCACCCTCATCAACTCCTCCGGCCCCGCTCCCCCACTAAATCCCATCCGCCAGTCCCAGGCCCTCTTCTCCACAGCACCATCATTCGTCCCAGCTTGCTTTCCCTTACCACTACCTTTTCCCCTTCCACCAAGCGACGCCTCACTGCCCTTTCCACTCTCCCCGCTCCGTCCCACCATGTCGAAGCTGAAATGGCTACTCGTTGATTTACTCAAAATATCGCTCGCCGCGGCATCTCCGTCCCTGTTATGTGCATGTGCGAGCGCGGCACGTAGGACGTCGGCGCAGGCGGTGTGTATTGAGGAGGCGGAGGGAAGAGTGGCGAGGGATTCGGTGGCGGAGAGGAGCGTGAATAGCTGTGGTGCGGGGAGGCAAGGTTTGGTAGGTGTAATGTGGGAAGCGGATGTCGGCGCTGGGAGAGTGTTAGTTTATGGCGTGTAGGAGAAGTAGGTATGAGCATGAGTATGTTCGGAGGGTGGAAAGAAGACGTACGAGAGAGGAAGACAAGCGCTTCGCCGAGCAGGACGAGCAGGCCGTCGATCGGGATGATGCTGTCGACGCTTGCATCGTAGAGGCCACCGTGTATGCTGTCTGCAGCACTGGTGATGACAGCCACGAGAGCGGCTGCAGCGGCCTTCTTCCGGGCTATAGGTCGTGACGCTGGTTTCTTGCCTGCGGCTGCAGCGCTGATTTCCTGATCTCGGAGGTCGTAGAAATTGCGTAGCATGGCATAGCCACTAAAGTGTGTGGACAGCATCTCGGCGGCTTCATGATCGAGCAGACTCAGCTTGGCTAGTGCTTGTTTGGGAGTGATTAGGAGGGATTGAAGGGTGTGGTCTGGTTTGGGAGGATAGGCTAGGGACTGGACGAGACAGGATGAGATGAGGAGGTTTAGCACTTCCTTGACTCGTGCGAGGTTGTGGGCGCGGGCAAAGTAGTAGAGTGAGCCTCCGTAGTTGTGCGTGTGGTCGGATAGGTCGGAGGCGTAGCGTTCCGCTGTGCGGCGGGCGAGAGGAGAAAGAGCTAGACGTTCACAAAGTGCCATGACTTTTTCGATGCGCGAAGTATCTTCGGATTCGACATCTGACGTACTACTCAGGTCGAGCTTGTCGAGAAAGCTTGTGATGCGGTCGTTGGCAATGTTAGGAATGCTGACCCGTCCGGCGAGCTGAATAGCTAATTCCCACCCTTCTTGTTGAGCCTGGTATGTGGTGCTCTTTAAGTCTGCATGCTTGAAGAGAAGATCTGCGTATGAGAGAAGGACGTCATCATGACCATTCTTTGGTGAGTTCTGAGAGAGTCCGAGTACCATAAGATCGCTTTGTGAGAACTGCTCGATAATGTCTTGTGATGGTGTTGAAAGTCCAGGCCACTGACCAAGAGCCGCGATTTCGACAACCATAGCAGACATCGGCATGGACCAACCACGTAGAATGGTTAGCACTCCATCGAGATCATCCTCGAGTACACACGCAAGCCCAACCTCTACGCTGCTTGATGTGTTCACCTGTAATTCTTGATCCTCACTCTCCGCAAAGACCTGCCGTAGCGAGAGTGATAGCTTCTGTCGATATGCCGTACGAGGCATAATGTCCACGGGCCGATCTTGTTTTGCACGGATCAAAGATTGCTGATTCCGGCTCGCGGTAAAACTGACATTCCCAATCTCTTCCTCTTCGCCATTCCACCAAAGCGTCTGGCATATCGTTGCTTCTAGCCAGTCCGCAGATGAAGACGTTATCTCCCGACCATTTCCAAGCAGATTATTGTAAAGAGCTTGAAGTGATTCCTGTACTGGAAAGGGTAGCCGCCGTGGTAATCTGCTCAAACCAAAGTCATCACTTCTGACACTAGCAAGACCGAAGTTTTCTGACTCGAACGCACTATCTTCGCCGTTACCATGACCCGGGCCATCCGCAAAGCTGGCAAGATCTTGCATGGCCTGGTCAACACGCTTGCGGAAGATTGCCCAGTCCGCATTTGAGACATTCCAGTCATTCGATTGCACTGCAGGACATGCTTCAAGTACAGCGATGGCTCGATTGACTACTCTTTGCACATTCCCAAGCTGTTTGCCACGGTAGCCCCTTTCTGCAGCTCCCTCCTGCAACGCTGTCTCTGCTTCTCTGAAGTCGGCTTCTTTCAGCAATTTTAGACCATCCACGATTGAGCCTCGTACCACACTCGACAAGACAACGTCCCAGAATCGATCGCTGGCGCAAGCATTTGGCTGGAAGTTGAGTGTCTCTTCGACCTCTCCGGGATATGGAGTATGGTACGCCTGGAGCCATTCTACCAAGACCTGCGGTATAGGTTTGGGCTGATCAAGCGCTCTTGAGGTTTTGAAGGTACTGTGCTGATTCTGACTTCGTAGGGCTGGATGGTGCAATGGTAGGAGGAGGCTGGTAAGGTAGAGAGCTTTTGTGAAGGACGAAGCATTTGCGCCTGGACCCATCCGATCGCGTCCACTGTCACTCTTGTACTGTGGTCTCCAAACGCGAAGTGACTCCTCCACAGCAGTTCCCAGTGCTAGGTCTAGCTCCAGACCAGACGCGCTCTTGCCGCGCACGAAAGCGTGAAGATTCTGCATGACATGCTCCGTGCCGAGAATGATATCGTCTGATTCTGTGAGTGATACTGTCTTGTTGGCTACTGTTTTGGCTATGGCTGGCATGTTCAATCCTTCGACACTTGGTATTGGCTCATCATTCTGTAGAAAGCTCTCCTCCATGAGATCCTCGTCCATTGCATCCTCATCATCGTAAGCAACATGCCTAGTGTGCGCAGGCTGCCTCAGTGGGCTACTTCGTATCGCGCCATACCTCGCTTGAGGATATGGTATGGAGGAATTGTAGTTTGCGCTTCCAAACACAGATGATGCTGGCGGCTGCCCTGCGGGCGTGGTTGAAGGGTGGTCTGGGGAACCTGCTGGAGTATTGGAGACGTTCGACGCGGCAAAGAAGTTCGTCGAGGGTTTGAAGTAGTTGTTTGTCTTCGGACGCGTGTCTGGTGTTGATGGCGGGCTTGACGAAGCTGTTGGAACGGTAAACATCTCTTTTATTGGCGCATCGTGTTGTCGCGGTCTCGAAGATCGGTCTATTCAGGAGGTAGCTGTGGTCGAACGACTCGGAGAGCGGTGATCCTCAGCAGTAACGTGAAGCAGTCGAAGGTGAGGTGAATGAAGTGAAAAAGAGCTTCTGCAATAATCCCCAATGTTTCGTAAAGTGAATAGATGTTTCAGGATGACAATGCGCCTGCATGTGACAGAGGTAATTCTCATCCCTACCACGTGACCGAATCTCGCCGAGGACTCGAGCCGCCTCGACTTCGTACTTATCGCCTTTGCCGTATTTCCGTCAGCCTCTTCCTTACCACTTACTACCTGGCTTTGCACCGTAGATGTCGGGGGAAGATAGCAGAATACGCCTGCAAGATCGTATCTCAATCACGAAGGCACTCGTCCCTACCAATCAGTAGTAGAGAATCTGAGGGGGGCAGGCCAGACGATCATCCCGCTGCACCGGCCTATTTGCTGCGTCAGCTCACTGTGGCTTTTGGGCTTTTGTCAATCTGCATTAATACATCCCTCCGCCGTTCCATCCTGCAGCAAGAGTCTTGTCTACCTACGCGACAGTCATTTCATCCTCCTGCTCCTGCACAATCGCATGATCGCCGCTCTTGCACCCGCGTGCTGAATTGACGCGCATAACGTTGCCTATCGTCACCGACATCACCCCGCATGCGCCAACGATAATGGCAGAACAAAAGTCGATATGGCAGAAAGGCTTTCGAGGAGGGAAACTAGGCTTCGACAAGCTATGGGGCTATGCGGACCGACTTGGGGCACCCGTCAACAAGTTGACAAATAAGATTGGTTCCGAAGCATTCTGGCCAACATCTATCGACAAGGAAAGCTACAAAGCCGCAAGGATTCTACGAAGCTTCTGCAAAGATGGTATTTACACAGACGAGGTACATCAAACAGAGGATGGACCGAAGCAACAACAGAAAATATTGAAGAAAATACCTGCCGAAGTGATAAAGAATGCGAAAGGCCTGGCGATCTTCACCACCATGCGGACGGGGCTGTGGTTCTCAGGTGCTGGCGGCAGTGGTATCATTGTCGCACGATTACCTGATGGCAGCTGGTCTCCACCTTCAGGTATCCTCTTGCACACAGCTGGGATTGGATTTCTAGTAGGCGTCGACATCTATGACTGTGTTCTGGTTCTCAACACAGACGAAGCGGTGACGGCATTTTCAAAGTGGAGGGCGACCGTCGGAGGCGAGATCAGTGCAGTCGCTGGGCCTGTTGGCGTTGGTGGCATCCTGGAGACTGAACTGCACAAACGGAGAGCTCCCATCTTCACATACCTGAGGAGCAGGGGTTTCTACGCTGGCGTTCAAATAGATGGCACAGTAGTAATCGAGAGGACTGATGAAAACGAAAGGTTCTACGGCTACAAATACTCGGCTATGGACATTCTGGGTGGAAAGATACGGCATCCGCCTTATGAACTCAGGACACTAACTGAGACACTCAAGGCTGCCCAAGGTGATACAGATGTGGATGAAAGTGCATTACCTACAGAGCCACCACCAGCGGACTTTGAGGTCGTCAAATCAGATCAAGTCTTTGGTGTGCCTGACAAAGAAGACCCTGATCCTTACGGTGTCTTGGCCCTTGAGAAAGAAGGACTACTCATCAAAGAAGCAGGATCACAAAGTCTAGCACCTCACGAAGAGTTTGATTTCAAGCCGGCACTGACAAGTCCTGTATTTGCGACATATAACAAAGGCAGCCAACGAGACAGCCTGGAGACTTCGACACATCGTTCCAGCTGGAGAAGTAGTGGCGTGTCATTGAACAGCATCGAACGTTCTAAATACGTCACGATGGAGTCTGCAACTCAAACTGAGACTGGACTGGGAGTGTCTGGAGCATCACCTCTACCAGTAACACCTGAACACGAGGAAGAAGATAAGCTTGCAGCAGAAGGAATGAGAACAATCTCACCGAAGCCACTGCAAAGCAGTAGTCCTCAAGTGCATAAAGTGCCCCCTCCATTACCATCACGTAGTCCCGATCAAGCTCGACACATTCCCCCGCCACTTCCTCTGCGCATCAAACCGACATATACCACAGCTTCGACTTCCACCCTGAGCCCAGCTTCGATTCAAGCGCCAACGCCACAAGAAGAGAAAGCGCCAACGCCAACGTCAAAAGAACAGAACCTTGAAGTGCCTGTCGTTCCTACCCAGCCTGCCTCACCGATGAGTGAGTTTGACGACCTGGATCTGGACGATGAAGATGATGAGACTGTCGAAGTTGTGGAGGTACAGCAAGTCCGCGCTCGGCCGATCCAAGCGATGCGTCCACAAATGATATCGGCAGCATCAGGAGCACGAGTGGTCACTGTTGGTCCAAGGCCTACGCCAATTCTACCATCACGGAATCCGTCTCGCGCTCTGAGGGGATCTGCAAGCTCGGGACCCATGACCGAAGATGGCGATGGTGCGTCTACGATGGCTTCTGAGGGCACGGAAGCAAGTGCGCACAGCCTTTCACCGACCTCACCCGAGCGCGAGAGGAAGGAAAGTGTCACGAGCGTGGAGGATAGTCCAACAAGGAGTATCACGGCTAAGAGCCCATCAGTCAGGTCAGCTAGGTCATTCAGAAGCACACACTCCACTGTCGCCCCAGATGAGCAGCCGGCTGCCATGACAGACGTGGATTTGGGGTCGTCGGATACGCCTGGAGGCTTTCCATCCATCAACGAGCCAGCGTTTGATTTTCACGGTGTCAAAGACGAGCCTCTTTCGAGAACCTTCTCTCCTGAACTACTAGACCCGAGGAGTCGTATCAGCATGGCCAACATGCGCAGTGGTCTTGTCAGTGATGATGAGGACGACGCGAGATCACCGAGTCCTGGACCGCGAAAGTTCTCCATGATACAGACACCGATTGATGATGAGCATATGCATGGGCAATTTGCTTGAATAGAGATAAGACTTGAGTTTGGGAGTGCTCGATATGAGGCTATTTGTTGGAACGACTAGTCTGACAGAGCGAGGATGTAAGCGGCAACAAAGGCGGAGCAGACAGGTCTCGAGATGAGGATGAGGCTAAGAAGACTATACCGTCGTATCTAGCTGTACTACCTCGACTCGTACATATATAGGACAAATCGATATACTTTCTTGCATATTGCCCTGAATCCCTTAATCCCTCATTACTTTATCTGCGTTATGCTCTTTGGTACAGGCGGTACGGAAAGCACCGCCTTGGCAAGGCGGGGTCAGCCTTGAGGTCTCCTGAGCGTGAGACATCACGCCCCCTTGCTTTGACAACATCATCAGCGCAACATTCCTTCCATACAACGCATCTCTCTCTCATCTTATTTTAGTGCGCCTTAGGTTCCTGTCTTTAGCGGGAGTTTGTGCGGATCCTTACTGGAGTCTTTGATCGCTTCGACGACAATACCGAGTCTATTACACTTCAAGGGCCTCGTTTATGTGGTGAGTGACTACTCAATGCCCTTGCGCAGCATTGCAGCGCATCGGTTCTCCATGACGTCTCTGCCATCGGCGCGTGTACGAGACTGGGATGACTCTGGACAGCAAACGAAGCAACAGATCTAGGTCAAATGCGCACGCTGCAGCGTCCAGTACTCGAAGTGCAGGAGACGTTGATTCAGCCTATTCATCCGTTGCGCATCGCTCAATATATAGCGCTCAGACTGACGCCTCTTCAAGACTAGATAACGCCATCAACTTGAGCCGACGCATACGATTCTACTGTATAAGTGGCAGCATACCCACGACGAGATACACATAAACTGCCTCAAAAGCGTAGCTTATTGACGAGTACCACTACGACATTACAATCGAGAATATCGCTCTGCGCAACCAGACAATACAACACGAAAAACTGCTTTTTTGAGTAGACCAATTTGTACGATACTTCCCAGCCGCAGACACGACTCCTGTCCGACCGCAAGCAGAAAGACTGATCCTTCTTAGACGGCCATCCGCATCGCATTAGATATTGACGCGCTTCCGACTTCATTCGACCTGCAAGCAACGATTACCACAATCTCATCACAATGAGCACCTTTCCCACATACGAACAGCCTCAAGGCCAGCAAACCGAGGAGGGCACCAATGGATCGTTCGGTCAGATTGGTCAGACACAACAATCTCCACAGAACACAGCTGGTCAAGCATCGGGAGATCTACCCACACCTTTCAGCAACGGCAATGGTAATGGCTCGGCGACGGGACAGCCGAGCGAGTCTGCTATGAGTGGAGCAGAGTCCAAGACTACACTATGGTATGCGCGATGTGCTGGAGTCAGAGCGATGAGTGCTGAAGAATAGATGCTGATCTCAAGCAGGATGGGTGAATTAGAGCCATGGATCGATGAGAACTTTGTCCGTAGTGTCTGGTTTGGCATGGGAGAGCAGGTCAACGTCAAGATGATCCGTGACAAATTCTCAGGGTATGTTTGACTTGAGTGCTGCATGGCTTCGCGAACATCCTGCAGAAGACAGCATGATACTTCCCATGTCCGACTCCCGCTAACACCTTTATTACAGCAATGCTGGATACTGCTTTGTTGATTTTGCCAGCTCCGAAGCTGCAGCAAAAGCACTTGGCATGAATGGTCAACTCATTCCAAACTCCCAGCGTCCTTTCAAGCTCAACTGGGCATCTGGCGGTGGTCTCACCGACAGGAGGTTCGTGTATCATTCCCCACAACACAATAAAATCACCACTAACAACATCCAGCCGCGAAGAGCGCGGACCAGAATTCTCCATTTTCGTCGGCGACCTCGGCCCGGAAGTAAACGAATACGTCCTCTACTCCCTCTTCCAATCCAAGTTCCCATCCTGCAAATCCGCCAAAATAATGTCGGACCCCATGTCCGGCATGTCGCGCGGCTACGGCTTCGTCCGCTTCTCTGAAGAATCCGAGCAACAGGGCGCTCTCCAAACAATGCAAGGCGTCTACTGCGGCAACCGACCCATGCGCATCTCGACTGCCACACCCAAGAACAAAGGTGGCGGTCCCAACGGCGGTGGTCCCGGCGGCTTCGGCGGTGGTCCCATGCAGCAACACCCCGGCGGCGGTCCAGGCGGCATGCACCAACACCCCAGCGCGGGCGGCGGTCCCGGCGGCCCCATGGGCTTCTACGGCCAAGGCGCCCCTCAACACCACATGTATGCCGGATTCGCGCCCTCTGCCGCCCAACCGATGAATCAATTCACCGACCCCAACAACACGACCGTTTTCGTCGGCGGCCTCTCCGGATATGTCACCGAGGACGAACTGCGCTCCTTCTTCCAGGGCTTTGGCGAGATAACCTACGTCAAGATCCCACCGGGGAAGGGATGCGGGTTCGTGCAGTTTGTGCAGAGGCATGCCGCAGAGATGGCGATCAATCAGATGCAGGGATATCCGATTGGGAACAGCAGGGTCAGGCTGAGTTGGGGACGGAGTCAAAATAATAGTGGACCGGCGGGGACGCCGTATAGGCC
>Ga0268250_10000046_pt1 | contig 62720 bp, 52 predicted proteins | sample AgamicAsSfe_FD_200448 | JGI IMG/M metagenome (GOLD analysis project Ga0268250, IMG submission 200448) | Agave microbial communities from Guanajuato, Mexico - As.Sf.e (v2) (version 2) | ecosystem: Host-associated > Plants > Phyllosphere > Phylloplane/Leaf | place: Guanajuato, Mexico | collected...
GATGCTGGGGGAGCCGGCGAAGTGAATGAGTTCGAAAGAACGAAGAAGTAAGGAAATGAGACGACTCTTTCTCAAACTATTTCATAAGCAGATCTTCCCCTCCACACCAACCGAAAAAATAAATAATTTTATTATTCGCGCGTAATAACTTACTATCTGTATCTCGGGAAACGAAAACAAAAAATGACAATCCATTCTCTAGTTTGTACTAAATTACTTACTACGAACGCGCATCTCGGCCGTCGGGTAGCTGCTCACCATTTCAAAGTCTATATCTGTGGTTCCAGAAATGGAATTGCTATTCTCGATTCAGACAAGACACTGATTTGTTTACGAAACGCTTTTCATTTTATAGGATCTCCCATTCGTCAAAAAGGCCGTTCCTTCTTTTTAAAGACCAATCATTTTTTTATATATGAGATAATGGAAGAGATGGCGAGCCGTATCAATGATTCTCAATGGAGGATCGGGGCTTTTTTGACCAATTCTTGTTCAAGTCCGAAAAAAATCCGTTCGAGAAAGAAGAAGATCAATTTAGGGTCGAACCAACAACCTGATTGTGTAGTTATTCTGGATGCAGATAGAAAGTCTTCGGTCATACTGGAAGCTGATCGATCACAAATACCTATTGCATCCTTAGTTGATTCTAAGATCCCATTGGGATCCTATAAAAGAATCACTTATCCCATTCCAGCGAATGATCCTATACAGTTCGTATATCTATTTCGTCATTCGATCACGAAAACAGTGATTCTTGAACGGGGAAGAATCGTTGCGATGAAGAAAACCAAAGTGACGTACAGTGGAAAAAAAGCAACTCCCCAATTCCGACGTCTATTGGCATTGTAGAAAGAATCGAATATGACCCTAATCGTTCGTCTCGGATCGCTCGGGGACGATGGATCGAGGGGGTGCTGCTCCTTCTCTTGGTTTTCTTTTGGAAACTGCGGCTCCCCACCCTACTCGTGAGGTTGGGTCTTTTCGTGGGTAAGGCCGTGCTTCGCGCCCTTATTCACGAGGGCGTCAGTGGGATTCGAAACTGGGACTCCTTGGTACGTTTGGGGTTCCTCTTCCATGCTACCAGGAGAAATAGATGTCGAATGTACCTCCAAGCGATATTCCGGATTAAAATATGCCGCTCGCCCCCTCTGACGTGGGTGCTGAAAGGGGAGGACCCTCTTCCTTGGATACAAATCCAGAAATTTCAGTACTTCTAGAGAAGCGGGATAATCTGAAATCCCAATTGGCCGACCTCCTGCGGCCTCACATTCAGGAGGAATGGATATAAAAAGGAAGGGATCCGCACAAGATGCCCGCTCCCCACGACGTCCTTTCTCGGCTCATCTACGCGTATGGAAATCCGACTGCAGCACAGGGAAATGGACAAAACCCGACCATCACCGAGCTTCGGAGCGTCAATCTATGGTTGGCAATTTCGGCAAATTCAATGGTTGACGCAGAAGCTGATATTTCTTCGAAAAAGAAAAACCGATAGGAAGCCATGGTTTAGGGCCTCCGTGCTTGACGAATTTGTTAGTAATGAATGAGTCTATATTACGTGGCGAACGGATGACTAAAAAGGAAATACTGTTCTTTGCCGCCCTTCCATGAGAGTAAGCAATCCAGTTTCGGCAAGAATCGTCACACTCCTAATGAAGTCATGTCATTTCGGTACCCTAAACCACAGTCAATAGAAGGAAGTATAGATTGAATCCAGAGCGAAGGTCATTAGCCAGAAGCGAGACTGTACGTAAAAACAAGGTAGCAAGAGGGAAACCTCTGGCTGGATTGAATCCTAATCGAAGGTCATTAATGAAAATTACTGATCAAAGAGAACTACTATGGCTACACCAATACATTACTCTGAAAGCTCGGTCTGAAACTCTTTGCTTGCTTTTCATTACAAACAAAGCTGACGTAGGCGGTACATAAGAGTGCACGATCATTATCAAAGTCATTTAACAGATAAGGCAAGCACTGTGACTACCGAACTCTCATTCGTTCAGGGATATATAGACCACACAACAAGTAGGATTTAAACCTACACCTACCGAAAGACCAGTCGAAATGCCTTTTTTGATTCTATTGTTGGTATCGAAGGATTCTTAGTCACCTACGGCCGAATTGAACGGCAGCTCTCACTTGGTGGGTGAATCAAGCAAGGCCTCAATCCACTTTAGGGCTACCCAGTGATACGAAAAGAGTGCTCTCACTGAGACTGAAAAAAAAAATGAGAAAGAAGCCTATAAAACCGGAGGCACTGACTTTAAGGAAAGATATACCTTATCATATATCAGCCTACCGCCTGCTAAGCAAGTGTCCGCATCGACAAGTGCCCTCAATAGCCGGGACTCCTCAACTGAGTGGGATCAGTTGGTCTTTCTCATCAACCCGACCGACCGCTCTCGCTCGGTCCTCTAACATTGGTACCAGTTCGACTAAAAGCTCTAACCTCTAAAACCGGAAGAAGAGTCCGAATAAAGAGCCCAACTGCCTGCTTGAACTGCTGTACAGAAGTATCCCTGAATATGGGACCCTAATTTTCAAAACTAAAGCTACTTGAAAGTGGAAGTTGTTTTGCTAACTGCCTACTCGCCTGCTTGGAAAGAAGGAAATACCGATTGATTTGTCTAATGCCTGTTCAGACCTAAAAAGAAAGAATCATGGGAATACCTACTATGTGAAGGGAAGCGCATCGCATCGGTTGGTCTCTCTCATGAAACCTATTGACCGTCGCTTGTCCCGAAAAGGTCCCATTTTCAGTCTCCGATCCAGAGCGAGATTAAGTTCCGGCATCCGAACAACCAATTCTGGAATCCTGACCCCTTTGTTCCGGCATATGGGCGTATATATATATGCCGTTCCAATACAATACGACGTTCTTGTTTCAATAAGTGGTGTGAAGGCATTACCTTTTCTAGTAGTTTAAAGCCTATTGCCAATAGCAATCCTTTTAGGTAGAGATCTAGAGCCAGTGGACTTTGTATCCGTGAATCCATTTATCTACTATACTATCTAAGCAAACCCCCCTATCACTTAAAGGCAGCCCTTCGCCGAGTTACAAAGCCTATGACTACCGAATTTCGAGATCGAGTTAAAGTCCTTGCATGCAAATTCATACCGCGAAAAAAAGATTTTGATTCGAATGAGCTTAATCGATGAACCATAGCAAGTTGGGGATTCACCAGCATCTAGCCCCCCCATTTCGATAGCCTGACCTTTTCCTCCTTTCTCCCATAAAGCTTCCCTTCACCCAGTCCCATATCCAATTAGTAGAGATCGAGATTGGGAGAGTAAAAATGATACAAATGCGCATTTCTTCTCTGAATCGAGAGGTATCAGATCGAAGTAACATAAGTCGTGTATTATAATATAGTGATTTCCGGGAGAACAAAGTGGATTTATGAGCAAATTCTGACATGAGAGGACCAATGAGACAGAACACTGTTGGATGCATTCCTTCTCCCGCAGGGCTTCGGCCCATCTCAATTGAAGAGTCTTCGGTCAGTAATCTCGTACTCTCGACCGGCTCGAACCACTACGTTATCCATCTTCCGGCTCATTCGTATGCTCATCCTATTCATGTCACCAGAACCTGTAATAAACCATCATTTCAAACCACCCTTTCCCAGGGATTCTTTGGATATCAGTTCGAAGGGAGCGCCGAAGACCGAAAGTAAACTAGCCCTACTCGTGTACAGAGATGGCACCCTCCCACTCACTGGACCTAAGACCGAAAGGCTGACAAAGGGAAGGAGGGTTCTCCAGCCTATAAGGCATGAGACTCGGATCTAGGATCAAAACACTCACATCCTCCGGGCTCTCATTCGGATTCAGTCAATTCAAACAAGCTCGGAAGCAGACCTCAAAGCCGACCTAAGCTTTGGTAAAGCCCCGTGATTAGAGGACGAGCTACTAGATACACTTTTAAAGGACTAGACTAAGGACACTGACTGACCAATCTAAAGTACAGAGATAACCATAATGTTGTTACCGCACTTCTGAGCCGGCTCTCGGAAGAGTTACCCTACCTCGGATAAGGACAAAGGGAAGGAGAGTCGCTGAGAGGAGTCATTTTCGGCTCCAAAAGCGTCGTCTAAAACGGGTACCAACTAAGTGGAGACCGGTCGACAGGAGCGAGGACCCCGCCTAGTTACTCCTTCCCTGGGCTTGGGATTTACGAATCAAACCCCAAGAACGAGCCAAAGATAAGCTCTTTTCACAAGCCGGAATTTAGAAGCTTACTACGAGACGAGAAGACAGAAAGAGGTCTTTATTTGAAAAAGACAGAGACAGAAAAGAGGAGATATTGAATAGGGAAAGAGAAGCCAATAAAAGACATTGATCCTGCCACTTTTCCATAAGTGTATCAACCCAAAGACAAGATGCACAAGCAAGTCTATCAGAACGAGAGACCGAGACTGAAATCGGGGTAAGCCAATGGGATACCAAAGGGATAAGGCAATCCGATAGAGAGATGCCGTTCTTTTGTGCCCGCTCTTCGAGCTCCTGTGACTCGAGTCACAGAACCCGAGGTAATGAAATTACAGCATACAAGTCGATCAAACCTAAAGGCAAGATGCTAAGGTACGAGCTTGAAGTGTCCATAAGCTTGAAGCATATAGGGGCAGCGAGCCCTTATTAGTAAAGTCAAGCTCCAAAAAACGAGAGATTAGCCTGCGGTGCGGATCTGCTGACTCGACTAAGAAAAGATCTACTCCGAAAAATCAGAGAAACAAGAGCGTTTGATCTACTAATAGCGGCATAAGAACAGCAACTAGACTTTCATTTGCTCCGCAAGACGCATTTTTGAGATATAGTGATCCATACTCTCTCTCTCTTTCGGGGGGCGTCGGGCTTGGCGACCTAGGCTCTGTCTACCAAACCAATATCAAATATCTCTGTTGGGGGCTGCGGTACTTGTTGTGCACTTGGGAAAGCTAGTCTGAGTTGAAAGCTAGGCGGCACAGCCCCTTGCTTGCCACGTAAGTCAAGACAGTTCGAAAGGCCAGGAACAGCAAGCTCTCAAGTGGCAACCTAATCGGCTTTTTCACTTTTTTTAATGGAGTGAAGGACTGGTCGGTATTCAATCCTTCCCGGGATCAACCAAACCCGTCGGTATACCGAGTTCCCCAATAATGTTGCCTTACCCTTTTCTAAGTTGACATACAACTTTATCCAACAATTCCCGCTACGGTTTAGGTCTTCCTCACTCCGGAAAGAGAAAGATCATCCAGGTATACGGAATTTACCCCTGTATGGTCTCAGTACCTCATTCATCAGTCGCATAAAGGTACTCGGTGCGTGCATGGGTGAGACCGAACGGCATCACGAGCCATTCATACAGGCCCTCCTTTGTGCTGAACGGCGTCTTACATTCGTCTCCCCACCCAACCAATACCATGGTTGTATCCACTTATCAAATCCACCTTTGAGAACGTGCGCCTACGCCCACTCAGAACGTCGGGCATAGGGTCAAATCAATATAGTTCAACGCTCTACTCTTATAGCAGCAGCTCCCATCCTTCTTTGGTGCTAACACTGCTGGAGTAGAGCAAGGGCATCACATATGACCCTTATCTCGTAAACCTTATACTTGCTTACGAATCTCATCTCCACTTTTTCATCTAGGGGGCTCCACCGGATACATCCGGCGGCCTTACACGCGCGCTCCTGGAAAACAAAAATGTTGATGTACAACCTTCCTCACTGGTTGTAATCAAGTTGGGAATGGAGCAGGCATCACAATCGTCGGAATTCATCCAGCAACTCTGTCTACCCCCCTTTTTTTTGTTAGTATTCAAAGGCCTCCTCGAGACCTCCTTCGCTACTAAAACGTAGCACTCCTTCGCCTCTGCTACGGTATCCATGAACTAAAGAAAAATAGTACGCGTGCGGGAGCGGCTCGCTTCGCTTCTTCGACGCCTCCGTTTGGTGGGGTAATTGACGGTCCTTCCTTTTTTCGCCGGTTGTGGGCGAGGAGGGAAGAAAATAGCCTCCGAAGAACAACTGCTATAGAGAGAATGCCCTGTATAACGTTTATAGCAAACCAACTGTGAATGAAAATGTTCGGACTGGGGAGCGCCAAGGCCGGGTTCAAACCTCAAAGTGAAAAGCATGTTGTACCACTTTGTCTGCAGCCAACCGACGTCCCCTTGATTGATGACCTATCCCTCTCGTAAAACCTCTGACCCTAAATCGTGAATTCTGCTTTTCCTAAAGACCTACTTTAGCCTGAGCTTCCAATAAACAACCCCAAGAAAGCGGTTTTCGGCAAGCCGGCATCGAGGTAATAGCTAAAAAAGCGGTGAAAAGGGAAACCAGATCGACTTTTGGGGACAGCGCTTTCCACTAAGATGGATAGCCAAAACCACAGGCAGGGTCTGGAAGAAAGGAAATCCAATAGAGTCTGATGATAGAGAGTGGGACATAGGAAAGAGAGATCACGGACCGAATCGTGGAGAACTCCAAACATGGGCAGTCAACTTTCGCGCGTGGCTCCTCGATTCAACTACTTTTTTGATTGACGAAATTTGACTGAACCCTTCAGTTTGTTTGAGAAAAGTTGTCAAATCGGTCTACTCATCGAGCAAGAGTTTCCCGTTCGACGGTCGAGGAAATTCTTTATCAAGTGCTTTCGCATAGTCTCAATAAAAAGGAGCTCAACCAACCCTTTATGATCTTCATCCTCGTCATAAGCCTAGGGGCTCGTCAGAGCCTAGTTCAGCTCAATTCGCGAGGGCAATACAGCGCCTTGTTTTCTTGTTTTAGTCGTACTTGCTCACGAAAGCCGAGGGTGAGGGCTTAAGCAGTCAGATGAGAAATGGCGGTCAAAAGTTGAGTATACTGATTCGTCACAAGCTTCGCTTCCTTATTGTCAGTGCATGAATCCCTTTTTGGGGAGAGTAAAGTCTCCGGCAGAGGATCCGTTGTCGAAGGTCATCCTTTTCTTTCTTTATAAGCCGTCATTAAGTATAATAGCTCATGGAGAGCAGAAAGCTTTTACTGTGATTATGGTATTCCAGCAAGCAAGGAGCACTTGTTCGGAGTAGCACTGGGGGTGGACAATCGGTCTTCTTCGGCTAGCAGTCCCAATTATCAACTCTCAACAAGACGAGGAAGCGAAGCTTGTAAAGATTTGATTTGATTATGGAATGGAAGTCTCGATCAGTTCCAGGTGAGAGGTGAGAAGTAGCCGGAAAAGAAGGACCCGACCCATCGTGGCGTGGTAAAGGTCTTGTCTGTGGTCTTACTACAAAGAGCAGACCCGGTCATTGAACAGGTTCGACTAGTTTACTTCCCGAACCAAAGGCGTTGCACGTCTTCTTCAATTCAATTTCATTCGATGAAACCGTAGCGCGCGCGAAGAACCGGTTAAACCAACGGTGAAACGGTGGAACCGTCAGCGAAGTCTTTTTCGTTAATGACAACCTGAGCTGAGTGAGGGATCAGATAAACCGACGCGAAGTTGGGTCTCTATAACTTAGCGAAGTCAGGGGCTCTTTCTTCTGTTCATGCCCCGACGCTTGCCCCCGTTTACTACGTACGGTGACTTCTGTAGGAGCAGGAAGAACCGGAAGCGAGCTCCTCCACTCCTTCTATTCACTATTGCTTTTAGGGCCCGGATCCTGCATTACTACCGGTCCAATTGGTGAATGCCACCCGCAATGCCACCACTAGGTTTGCTAATTAATTTCCCTTTACTATATCACCGACGTTCGGTTGCACCCGAAGGGCCTGATTTCTGCTCGTTCCCCTTAGAATAGAAAGGGAAACCGGTAGCGAAGGTGAAAAGCGCCGGTAGGGTGAAACGGACCAGAGTGAAACCAGTAGCGAAGGTATTGGACTCCCGGGGCAGTAGCGAATCAAGCCCTTCACTACCTGAAGATATTTATTAGGGATCGAGGACTCTCATTTTCCGATAGATTCCTTTCAAAAAAAGGAAGGTAGTATACCATCCGTCAGTTTCGTTTGAAATCCAGAAAGTAGGAATCAAAGAAGAACTCACGATCCCTAGGCGAGCACTCAGATTGGCATGAGGCTGCCTTTTGCTTTGGTACTCCATCATTATTAAAAGGAGTCGGGGATCTAACTGACGGTTTGAAAAGCTTCCTTTCGTTTGCCTGGTGCCTTCGGAGTCGATAGCTAAAGCTAAACAGATGGACAACCTCGATTGCCTACCCCTATCACTCTGTTCGCTGCCCCCTGCAACGCGGATCCCTCGACTGCGGAATCCAACCTCCTGCCATAAAGGAAGGAGTTGATCGGGTTCAGTAGCCCGCCCTAAAAGGTAGGTAGGCGGGCTTTGTTAATGCCTTACCGTAGCCTTCCTGATGAAGAAGGGCGTAGCGCCCTACTAAGTGGAGGGCTAGCCTTGAGTTCCCAATAGTTATGACCCTCTCTTTCTTTCCCGCCTCACCCGAACCATTATTGATACGATGCAGCTGACTGATTCGTCGGAAGGGGGGAATGAACCTCCAGACTCTTTTTCCTTAAGCCCTACGAGGTCGAACAGGGGTGCTAGCTATGGCCGGGTCGACTGCGGAGAGCCACTGAACTTCATTCTTTCCTCCGGTTTGAAACCAATCCTTATTGCCTGTCCTTCCAGTCGAGCGCCCAAAGGCCCTTATCCCGGCTTTGAAAGGCGAGGACCAGCTCATGAAAGAATCGAGGGAGAAAGAACTTGCAGAATGAAACGTCGTTCCTCAGGCTATCAAGTCCAGTTCCGCAGGCGTCAAGTGATGAAGATAACTTTCCCATTTGAATTTCGCACATGATGAGGAGTCATGTGTATTCCGAACCACTTTTCTAAAGTTATTCGTTTTCTCCAGTTCCTATAATTCGCGAAACTCGTGATGAAGAGGGAAAGTCTTCGAAATCAGGCATCTCGCATCGATTTGTGTGATTTTTCTTTGAGTTTCTAGGCCAGTCATTGAGGAAGTGCCATTGCATGCATAGTCCTACTTCTTCCGACGCTCTGATCCTTTGGATAGAGAGTTTGTTGACCTCGCGACGTACCGTTGACGGATCTCTGATCCTAAGTATATCGAAGGCGAGTGTACCGCGACACCCCCCTCGTGCATCAGTGTGTGCTGCTTCTTTGTTGATTTCAGTTTGCATCTTATTAGTTTAGTGTGGTTTTATTCTTTTCCATAGAGTGGTTGCCCGTAGTGTATGGTAGAATCCGATTCTAGGATGGCTAGAGACGGAGAGAACTCTCTCCGGGGTACTGCCGAATCAGTTAATAATCCGATTTGTCAGGAAGATTGAGAAATTATTTTGAGGAAGTTGCTACTTCCCTTCCGACTAAGGATCTGAAAAAGCTATTTTAAGACGAAAAAAAAAGGCAAGGACTCTCGCAGCTAAGGAAGAGCAATCTTCCCAACAGCTTAAAGTGCTTCAACAACAGCTCGCGCAGGTCGCTGGGCCTAAATAAATTAAATATACCGTCTCCTATACCCAACCCGGGCAATGAATAAGCCGTTTCGCTCGGGCTTATCCACGAGAAGAAGGCTTTCATTGAAGCATATATGTTTATCTTATTAAATGCTATTAATTAATAGAGAGCTAAATAGGACCTTATAAGTCCAAAGGTCCATGTTGGAAAGTGGAACGAAGGAGCGGAGAATGAATCACGGAAGCAGTTATATCGTACAAGTACGTTGTGGTTGGACCAGGATGAACGAAGCATTAGTCTATTAATGAAATGCCAACGAGAGCTGCTGCAGTGCCCGTGGCTCAACTTCCGTACTCCTTGTCAGGAAATTGAGCCCTGAATTGAGGATTCCCCAATGATCGGGAGGATTTACCTTTCCGTGGAGAACATCAATTAGGACCATTGAATCACTTTCTATGGAAATATAAAAAAGGAAATTTAGAGAAAGAATTTTTTTTAAACAACTGGCTCAGGTGCTTGCTCAGCGAGGGCGCCGCTCGATCTTGCTCGGTTGACCGGGAGAACGGAGCAGTAGCAGGTTTGGCACAGGGACCTGCCGTTGTGTGATCCGGCGGATGCCTCCCTGTAGCTTTCGGGGGGCCGAAGCCCTATGTGCTATAATGCTGAGTACCAGCAAGAAATTCATAGGTGCGGGTCGTTTTTTTGTCTTTCTTTGTCCACGCCTTCGACTGAGGAATCGGACCCCACATCCGCAACTAAGGACTCTTGGTCTCTATCTCGAATTGAGACTACCGAGAGCATGAATATGCGGTTTGGATCCTATAGATATAGCTCTCCGATAGAAGGATCCGTGGGTGGGTCTACCGATGGTGGTTTTGAGTCATCAACAAACCCACTTATGCTTCTAGTGGATTTGACGCCGGGCCCTGATCCCCAACTAGAAAAGAAACTTCAACTCGATCTCGAGATGTGCCGGCCGGGATGCCGCAGGCTCGGATGGAGAGAACGTGAGGCAGGGTGATTGATGGCTTTCAAAGAGTCCCTGAAAGAGGTGCAAGGGATGTGGGAACATTAGCTAATGCTGGCTATCGAAATGGAAGGGGCTCTGCAATGAGATATGGTTCTCGAATAGGAAGAGATACCGGGAGGTTTGGTATTTTTAGGCTGCGGAGGATTAGTTTGTTCACCAGTTATGGAGAAACTGCGGTGCTGGTTAACAGTTTACTTTATATGATATGGGACGGGCCCTTTCGTCCACTGATTATAGGACAATCACTGGCTTTCCCACCTTGGTTGCTCCTGTCCATGCATTTGGATTCGCACCTGGAAGTGGGACTGAAACGGCTCCCCCGCCTTTACTCCTCCTGCCCATGCTTTAGCCGCGAGATTCATTGGTGAAATGGTTGCTTCTCGGTCTCCTCTGGTTCCATTTCCAAAACCAAAGCTAGTGATCTGTGAAAGTCATTGCCTTATGTTATGGTCGCCTCCCGACTGACGGCCTTTACGCAACCGGATGGATTTTAGGTAGTTGCTTACTCCACAATGGGTGGTTTTATCGGTGGCGGTGAAAAGTAAACTGGGCAATCAAAGCTCCAACTGTCACGGATGCCGGGTAAACAAGGGTATTCATTTTGATTTAGGACCGGTAGCGGGTGGCTGCCTCTGCACCAACCTATGATTCTGCGGTACCTTCACCTTCGCCTTTGTGTCTCTTGCTCATCTTGCTCGCGTCTCCGCGGGATCGACCTCAACAGACACACGCAAACAACTTTTTTGATTCTGATCATTCATAGAATGAAGATGTTGACGGAAACAGTATCCGACTTGCAGATAGATGGTTCGAGACAATCCCTATAGTCTGTGATCTTTATTTGGACAGCAGCATAGGTAGCGCTTTCTTCCTATCTCTATCTCTTGCGGCACAGGCCCCGAAGTACTCTTGTTCTTTTCTCTTTTGAGTCTTCGTTCTTTGAGCGCTAGAACTCTATTGAAAACTGGACGAAATCGCCGAAACGAGAGCATCTTTGACTCGTCGCCGCCTTTCATCCACCTGGTACCTGAGAAGGCAGACTGCAGATTAGGGGACTACTATGCTGATAGCTCTTCTGGAGGACTGGGATGAAAGGAAGAAGCACTCTATGGATCCAGGCCTGCACCATGCCAACCACCCATTCGAATATCCAATGAAGTCCCAGGCCCAACGAAAGATAATCAAGAAATAACAAGGGGACTGACTCCGCTCCAGGTCAATTGGGTAGAATCACTCAAAGAAGACCACGGATGAGTTCAATGCCATGTACTCTGTTGGGCTGCCCTACCCGCTTCATTCTACCTCCAACAATCTGCTCTTTCTCCGGGCGAGACCAGCTCACCCTTCCTGCTCAAAGGTCCACCTTTCTCTCACATTGATTCACCGACTCGTCGACTTTCGATACCTAAACTGGCAAGTGAATGAAAGTGTGCTCTTGGAACAGACAGAGTCTGATTACCTATAGGTTCCAGATTGCATCCAACCAAGCGGAAAGAGTTCCCCGACTGAGAAAAGGAAGTTGCCATTTCAAGCGCCGAATCAAGGTTGACTCGACTAACAAAACGTCAATGATGGGTTCCAAAAGGCGCCCTCATGTGTGTGTTAAGAATCTGACGGTTTCCCACCAATCGCACTCTCGCCTTCCTCTCTTTTCTTTTCTCTTTGCTTGGTCTAGTCTCCATGCCCCACTCCATGGACCTCACCCTACCTTTTTGGAGTACGGGCTGAGGTCCTCGGATGGGCATACCGACCAGACCTGTCAAAATCTCTTTCAGTTCCGTTCCGGTCGGGCAAGAGATCCGACTCTTTCCCTCTCCTCACTCGGGTATCCGACTTCAAATAGTAGATGTTGACTGCTTTCTCCGAGTCCCGATCTCCAATCATGAAAACCGGAGCCAGTGCGGGCTTCTCTATCCATACTATCAATAACTAGCCCACCTTCTTTGAGTAATGCTACTCCCTAGCGGTGTCTCGAACGAGTGAAAAGAAGAAAGCTATACTCGGTGTCTCGAGAAGAAAGCATTGCCTTACCGCTCGTGCTTCCGCTATTCTGGCAGATGTAAAAAGTAGGGGGACTGAGTCAACCACTTTCAGTGAACTGAAGGAGGGCTTGCTCAAATTTTAAATAGAACTTCAAACCATAGCTAGTGGAATTGTCTATTGTCTATATAGAGATATTTGCGGACTTTTTTTCAGGTTTTGACATGTGCTCTGCGCCATCCCTCCGGTTAACGGAGTCTCGTTGTTGTTGTAACTATATAACGCAGTGATAAACTTTTTTCTCCCTTGAATCCCTCCTCCGTTATAAATATTTTATTTAGTTTTCGTTTTTGTAGTGACTTCGTTCTTTTCCATTCCAATTTTCCCGAAACGTCGTGCAGTCAGGAGCGGTAGCCCCTAGACATGAGCTCCGGATGTAGCAACCGGTGGGTTGCGAACCGGACACCAAACACGATAGATAAATGGTATTTCATCGAGTGTCAAGTGCATCTCGGGGTTCGGGTTCGAGTCCCGATCGTGGCTGTAGAGAGCAGAAATGCGACGGAAGGGGATAGATGCTGGAATATAGAATGAATACTTAATACTAAAGTATTAGCGCATTAGCGCACCCCGCATAACTATAGTCTTAGGCCCTACATATTAGATTTATGAAAAATTAAGATGAGCGGGGGGTGGAATGTTTCAGGGAGGAAGCTGACGTCTTTCTCACTTGCCATGATTGCTCGCACGGAAAGGATTAAATCCTATCATAGGCAGTTTGAAGAGAGGTTGTACTCGCTTCCGATACGCCGGCCAGACGGAAAGGCTACGGTGATGATGGAAGGCAATTCCGGAAATTTTCCGGGGAAGAATCTAACTGATCCAACTTTCTTTCTACCTGCGCCTATTATAAAGATTAGTCTTTTCATCTCCCAATTTACTCCTATTTTCGAACCGATCTTCAGAGTATTGAGGAAGAACTCTCCTATCATCTGGAATGAAGATTGCCAGCGGGCTTTTGATAAGATCAAGGCGTACCTCGCCAATCCTCCAGTCCTTGTACCCCCTAAACCCGGAAGACCTCTCCTTATGTACATTGCTACATTTGAGTTCTCGATGGGTTGTATCTTGGGTCAGCATGATGAGACAGGAAAGAAAGAGCAGGTGATCTACTACCTCAGCAAACGGATGACCGACTACGAAACCAGGTATCCAGAGATAGAGAAGGTTTGCTTGACTCTGGTTTGGGCAGTCCAACGTCTCCGACACTACATGCTCTGCTACACTGTCTATTTGTTGGCAAAGTTCGATCCTCTCCGCTACATCTTCGAGAAGCCCGTTCTAACTGGCCGATTGTCCACATGGCAGATGATCCTTCTTATCCTATATGACATCTGATTCGTAACTCAGAAAGCCATTAAAGGCCAGACCCTAGCAGATCATCTTGCAGAGCACCCGTTGCCAGACTACCAGCCTTTGAACACAGGCTTCCAAGACGAGGACATCATGTGCCTTTCAGCAGACCCAGATACCGATCGTTGGACCATGTACTTTGACGGAGCAGTAAACAAGAACGGAAGAGGAGCTGGAGCTATCTTAATTTCCCCCAGAGGTGATCAAGTGCCGGCTGCTACACAGCTAGGATTCCAGTGCACACAGAACATGGCAGAGTACGAAGCTTGTATCCTTGGACTTCGAATGGCGATCGAACGAGGAGTCAAAGTCCGTCATGTCTACGGTGATTCCTTCCTCGTCATTTATCAAATCAACGGACGGTATCAGACAAAAGACGAGAAGTTGATCCCATATCATAATCATCTGGAAGAATTAATCAAGGAGTTCGATGAAGTCACCTTCAGCTTTGTAACCCGCGAGAAGAATCAGTTTGCCGATGCACTGGTTACCTTGGCAGCCTGGCTATTAGTCCCCGAAAGCGGAACCGTCAAAGATGGTGATTGAGAAAAAGAGAGCAGCCTGCCTATTGCTATGCTTTGGAACCGTCGACGGGCCGCCCACAGAGCTGATAAATCACCTTGGTATTATGACATAAGCGATTCCTCGAAGACTTCACAGTCCCGGAAGGTACCACCGCCGATCGGAAGACACTGATGCGCCTCATGTGAATTATGACAGGCTTCATCAGATGCAGAGCAAAGGACTGGTTCGGGGACTTCCTCACATGAAGGTGAGGACTGATACACTTTGTGTTGGATGTCAGTATGGAAAGATGCACAAGCTGCCATTCAAGGAGAGTCAGACGAGATCATCTAATGCTTTAGAGTTGGTGCACTCCGATGTCTTCACTCTTCGCACTCCTTCTTTCACTGGGTTGAGGCATATGGTAACCTTAATTGATGACTACTCCCGCTACACTTGGGTGTATTTTCTCAAGGAAAAGTCAGAGGTCTTTGAGAAGGTTAGTTCGACGTTGCATGTTGAAAATCTGCTTAAGTGAAAACTCGCGATGCCTGAGGAGTGATAATGGTGGCGAGTACATGTCAAAGGTCTTCACAGATTATTTGAAGAAGCACGGGATTCGCAGGCAGCTTACTTGTCCAGGTACACCTGAGCAGAACAGTGTGGCAAAGAGGAAGAATCGGCATCTTGGTGAGACTATTCGTAGCATGCTTTACGCTAAAAACGTGAAGCATGAGTTTTTGGCCGAGTGCATGCATACGGCGGTGTATGTCCTTAATAGGACTTTCGTCGAGGAGCATGGGTGACATCACTCTTTTTGAGAAGTTGTTTGGCCGCCGACCCGATGTCTCACATCTACGAGTGTTTGGATGCCTTTGCTTCGTGCATGTCTATAGCGATTCTTCTAATAAGCTAGATAATCAGTCTATCAGGTGTATCTTTCTTGGCTATGATGAGGCTAGGAAGGGGTGGGAGGTGTATTGATCCTGATACTATGAGTATTTATACTTCCAGGCATGTGGTATTTGATGAGAGTTCATCTTGGAACTCAGAGGGATCCCCACTACCAGTTTCAGAGTAAGAACCAGATGCAGTACAGCAGCCTCGTCAGGATACTACTACAGGGAGGCAGGATGTGGTACCAGTTTCTCCCAGTTCAGCTTCGAAGTCACCATCGTCTAATGGCAAGAAGAGTCCTTTCCTTGGAAGACTGGTGTGCATGGTTCAAGCTCGAAGAAGAAAGGCAAAGCCAGAGATGAAGATGCGGAGGATTCTCATGATGAGGATGGATCCCGAGAAGTTTTATCGCCATCACAGAGGCCAACTAGGGAGAGGAGACCAGTTGACAGATTTGGAGACTGGGACTACTCTAACTTCTCTATTGCGAACTCTTCTACTTCTGCCGTTGTGGATGAGTCCGAGCCATCTTCATATGAAGATGCCAAGAGCATTGGAGTTTGGGAAAATGCCATGAAAGAGGAGATTAGAGCCCTCGAGAAGAACAAGACGTCGGGATTTAGTTCCCCTGTCCGATGGAGTTTCACCTATTTCATGCGACGTGGGTGTACAAGGTGAAACGGAAGAGTGATAGATCTATTGAGCGTCATAAAGCTCGGCTTGTAGCTAGGGGATTCTCACAAAAGTATGGAGTTTACTTTGATGAGACATACAGCCCCGTAGCTAAGTTGACCACAGTGAAGGTCTTGATTTCATTGGCAGCTAGTAAGGGTTGGCGTTTATGGCAGATGGATGTGAAAAACGCCTTTCTCTATGGTGATCTCGATAAGGAGATATATATGGAGCAGCCGCCCGGGTGGATCGTTCTCATCCTGAGTTTGTTTGTAAACGTCAGGAAAGCATTGTATGGACTCAAGCAGGCACCGAGAGCTTGGTATGGGAATACCGCAGAGTCTCTTTTATTTTGTGGTTATTCTCTGTCGGACGCCGATTCTAGCATACTAGAAAAGGTGTGGTTGTGGTATGCCTTTATGTTGATGACTTGATCGTCACTGGAGATGATACCGATGAGATTCGGAGTGTGCGAGATCAACTATCTCGCTCTCCTTCTCTCCCTCCTCTCTGTTATATACCCGCCTTGTTGGTGACCGGATTTTGGTGCGGCGACCGGCTTCGAACCTTGCTTCAGGGAAAGAGCCTGGGAATAGAGCATCTGATTGTAATCAGCAGGTACAAAGCGGGACTTCATCTCTTCCCGACGTTTCAACTGGCTGCTCAATGCCTTGCCTTATCTTCGCTTCAAGACAAGACCCCCATGAGACCTTGTTGTTTGTGCTTGTGTTTGTGCGTGTGCTTCTTGCTTGTCAAGATTGAGGATGAAGATAAAGCCCTTATTTTGTTATCCTCGCTTCCTTATTCATATGAGCATCTTGTCACTACTTTGTTGTATGGCAAAGACACTATTGAGTTGGAGGATGTTACCGCGACGCTCCTATCTGATGAGATAAGGAAGAGGCCTAGTGGAGATGAGTCACAGGCCGATGGGTTGGTGGTACGTGGGAGGACAGTTGAGAAGGGTGCAGAAAAGAAAAATAGATTGAGATCAAAATCGAAGGGGAGAAGTAATGTGACTTGCAACTATTGCAAGAAGAAAGGACACATAAAGAAGAATTGTTTGAAACTCAAAGAAAAAGAGTAATTACATTACCTTCTGATGCAGCGAGTGTAGCAGAGGATGACGGTAGTGACCATACGGTTCTCTCAGTCTCTGACAGTGTAGACTATTCACATGATGCGTGGATTTTGGACTCCGGGTGTTCTTATCATATGTGTCCCAATAAGGACTTGTTTGCATCTTATCGTTCTATTAATGGTGGAACAGTTCTTATAGGGAACAATGTGGCCCGCAAGACCGTTGGGATAGGGACAGTTCGGATCAGGATGCATGATGGAGTTGTGAGAACGATGACTGATGTTAGGCACATACCGGAACTTTAGAAGAATCTCATTTCTTTGGGTGCTTTGGACTCCATTGGTTGCAAGATTGTAGTTGAAGGCTACGTTATGAAAATCCTCAAGGGTGCCGTCGGTTGTCATGAAGGGCAAGAAAGTTGGGAACTTGCACATGCTTCAGGGGAACACAGTGACAGGTGGAGCTGCCGTGTCTACATCCACAGATGGTGATTCGAACTCGACACGGTTGTGGCATTTGAGGTTGGGCCACATGAGTGAGCGAGGTTTGGCAGAGCTTCATAAGAGAAAGCTTCTTAGTGGAATCAAGACATGCAAGCTAGATTTTTGTGAGGACTGTGTTTATGGGAAGCAGTGCCGAGTGAAGTTTTCTACAGCAATCCATCGTACCAAGGGTACTTTTGATTACATCCATAGCGATGTTTGGGGCCCGGCACGACGTTCTCCTTCGAAAGGAGGAGCCCTCTACTTTGTGACGTTTCATTTATGATTTCTCCAGGAAGGTTTGGCTTTCTATGTTGAAGAGTAAAGCTGATGTGTTTGTCACCTTCAAGCAGTGGAAGGCTATGGTCGAGAAGCGGACAGGCAAACAGGTGAAAAGATTGAGGTCAGATAATGGCGGCGAGTATACTTATAAATAAAGACTTTTAGAAGTTCTGCAAGGATGAAGGCATCGTTCGCAATTACACCACACCAGGATCCCCTCAGTCTAATGGAGTTGCAGAAAGGATGAACCGGACACTTCTAGAAAAGGCACGGTGTTTGCGCATTACTGCTGGCCTTCCAAAGGAGTTTTGGGCTGAAGCACTCTCTACGGCGGTCTTCCTCGTCAACCGATCTCCTTCCACATCGATAGAGTGCAAGACACACGAAGAGGTATGGCCCGGTAAACCCGCTGATTATTCTACTTTTCGCATATTTGGTTGCCCTGCTTATGCTCATGTGAGGACTGAGAAGCTTGCTCCAAGGGCAAGAAAGTGTATTTTTCTTGGTTATGCAGATGGGGTGAAGGGATATAGGTGGAGGTCTGATATAGTTGAGGGCCATGCCCAGAGTACCGCCCGCTTCAGAAATGGCCTACGTTGAGAGATACAGAAAGAGTTGAGGACTGTGAAGCTCTGGAGTTTGGAAGAAGCCTATCAGATGGCCTACACCATTCAGGAGTCCGAGAAGACTTACGCTCGTCGCACAACATTTCAAGCCGGGGGGTCTTCTAGGTCTACTACGAGGCCCGCGCCTCGTGACTTTGCCGACGGATGCTCCTTCCAAGTCCACGTCATCTCAACCGCTTCAAAGGGACCCTGCGAAAGGAAAAGGGCCAGCAGAAGAAAATGGACGCAACCGTCAGGTTGAATGCTTCGACGTGTGGTCAAAGAGGGCACTTTGCAATTAATTTCCCAAAGAAAATGCTTATTGTGAGGAAGATAAGCCCGAAAATGAAGAAGAAATACCGCCTCCTGAAGAAGAGCCTTTTGAAGAACAGGATGAAGAGTTTGTGGAAGATGACTATCATGGCACTTTAGTCCTCCATCGCATCCTTCGCACTGAGGGGAAGAAGGTTGATGACGCTCAGAGGAATAATATATTTCACCTCTGGACCAGTGTTAAGGGAGGCAGTGGCAGCATCAACGTGATCATAGATGGAGGCAGCAGCATGAACGTGGCATCACAACACTTGGTGGACAAGTTGGGGCTCAAGCCTGTGAAGCATCCAAAGCCATACAATGTCAATTGGATTGATGATACTTCAAAGCAGGTTACACACCAAGTGCTTCTTTCCTTCTTCTTGGGAAAGAACTGTTTAGAGGAGGTCTGGTACGATGTTATGCCCATGAAGGTGGGACATGTGAGACGTCGGACGCCCATGGCTCTTCGATCGAGATGTTACTTATAGAGGTCGTGATAATACTCACACCTTCAAGCACAATGGGAAGACCATCACCTTGCGTCCGAGCTCGCGCCCTCCTTTGTACCTATCAAAGAACGAGAAGAGTGAGCCTCCAAACCCCAGTGCCCTTGCTCTGAAGTCGTTCGAAAGGGAAGGAAAGAAGACGATTGTTTATGCATTAGTTAAGAAGGAACCCCCATCGGATGATCCCTCGTACCGGAAGTGGGTTTGCCGACGGAACTCTCCCGTCGTGTCTTGGCTCATTCACTCAATGGAGCCTGAAATCAGCAGGAACTACATTTTTCTAGATACTGCTAAGGAAATATGGGATGCCGTTTCAGTAACTTATTCCCAAATTGGCAATATGGCTCAGGTTTATGAGTTGAAGCGCAGGATCCATGAAGCGGAGCAGGGAGAAAAGTCAGTGTCCTCTTACTTCAATATGCTTCAGGGACTGTGGAAAGAATTGGATCACTATCAGAACTTTCAAGCTGAGTGTTCTGACGGATGCCTCAGACGTTTCAGAAATTTCTTGAGTAAGAACGCATCTTTGATTTCCTATGACGGTCTAAATCAGGAACGTCGACCCGATTCGGATTCAGGTTCGTCGGAAAGGATCCTTTGCCCTCACTTCGCTCGCCTTCCCTCGCTTCTTAAGATGGACAGAACTCTCTTTCACCCTAACCTCGGGCGGGTGGCTTAATGTCGACACCTCAAATATCCCCGCGTTCCACGTAGCCGAGTCCGCTCGTTCACCAAAGGATGCCTCGTCTCGGGATTCCCATTCCCCTTTCGTTAGCCGACCGGGTCATGAATGAAACCAGCAGCCCTTATTCAGGAGTTGAGTAAAGACCCGCTACTCCACCCCTTTCCTGGATCTTTCCGCTGATGCACCACCTCCCCACGTAAAGTTGTTAGGTTATGAAGAAGCTATTCGACTGCCCTACCTACCTTCTTTCTGTTAAGCGAGGGGCTTCCCATCAGAAGCTGACGAGAATAGGGGCGATCGGGCGGGTATGCGGTATCGATTAGCAAGCCACGCCTTCCCTCCCTATGGTCGGGTAATCGTGGCTTACCCGAGCGAGAAGACGAAAGAGCGGTTCCACATGATTGGCAAGCGTAGTAATCGAGCTCTTCCCGTTGCGAGCGGTATCGGCATGCGGTAGGTGAGAGCTAGGTAAAAAATTATGGACGATACCGTCAAACCCTTTGACTTTTCGCTATAGCTTATATAGACGATGTCCTGATCTTTGAAAGAAACGTAACGTACGTTATCATTCGTACGTTACGTAAGTGCCCACTTCAAGCATCTAGAAGCATTTCGGAAAAGTCTCGAAAAGTGCGTGAACATTTGGTCAAACTGACTGAAGATTCTTGCTGCCGAAATCCTTAAGATTAGCGTTTGGCGGTTGGGTACCGGGTACCGGATCCATTGGAGAGCCTCGTTCAGTGATTTGTAGTTGATTACCAACCGTCGGCCCGGACTTGCTCGTTTCTATTATTAACATAGAATGCCGCGCAGGACCACGGGCTCTTGCTTGGGCGAATCAGCCCTTTACTCAAGAGATCTTCGATTTCCTCCTTGTTCATGATTCGGAGATCTTCAGGCATCTGGACCGCCTCCGACTTGGTATGGATTTTCCTTGAATCGAATCCTTTTAGGGGGATGATATTATATTCCCAGACGTGCCTTTACCAGAATGCCTTCGGGTTTAAGTCCTTGAGCATACCGTTTCTTATAATTTATTTAGCATTTTCTCAATCCAGCTTCTGACCTCCGGCTTTTGTAGCTGCTCTGAGATTCGGGGATCCGGGATTCGAGTGAATATTTCCGCAATCGTCTTCTCGATGGAATCATTCTGTTGTTCTAAACGTCGGATGCGGGAACTTTTTGTTTTTGGCACAGAACGGCAGGAATCTTTCTACATCCTTCATGAAACCATAGATACCGTCCTCTGTCACAGTCATTGGTTTTATAGAGGCGATGCAATCGAAAGAAAAGGCCTTCCTAGAAGGACATCTCGCTCTTTTCTATCAACTAGAGTCGAGTCAGGTCAACGTGACCATAGAGAAAAGGTTCCCATAAAGGGGAAAGGAAAAAACTACACAGGCAAAAGGAGAAGTGTCAGAACCACTCCACGGGATAGATAGGGCTTGGTAGCGCCTATAGATAGCATCCGTTTAGGGAGGGTTAGATGTGTAGCCAATCCTCTTTCTTTCGTTTAGGGAGAGAAAGGGAAAGTCCGTTCGAAAGCATGAGAGGGCTGCGTGAGCTGTACTCGTCGACTCTTTTTGAGTTGAGAACATTGACAGCTTGCACGGATTTGGCTCGCACTTTGAATTGGTCAGCAGCCCTCCCGACTCTGGATTTGGACCCCTCCGAAATTCAGGGATATTCCACTGAGATCACCACGGGATGTCCGGTACTTGCTATGACTTTCTATGAAAAGAAAGCACCCCTTTCCTACAATGCCGGATGAAAGAAAGCTCCACCCCCGACTCCACTCGACGGTCGAAGAAAGACAGTAGGGGAGTCAGTCGGTGAGTCGATTGAAAGAACTATCAGACGAGTAGGGAAGAGTCATTCGATTGTAATCAAGATCAGCCTTTCCATCTTTTTTCCTCTCATCCTTACCCGAGCTTCCCTTCCCAAAAAAGATAGTGAAGATCGTGACAATAGAGATTTTCGTATCTCGTCAGTAAAGAGAAATAACGTCTATAAAGATCATCGTTTTGATGAGTTAACGAAGCAAGACTCGGAATTGGATCGGAATAGTAGCAGCTGCCTAAAGGCGGCCGAAGGCCGGTCTACAGCGGTGAAAGAAAGTACGATTTCTTCCGGTCGAACGAGAACTCCGATCTTGCAAAAACGAAAACGACCGTATGCTTAACACAAGTGAAAGCTCACCCGCTTCTTCGCAAATTCGTAGGTTCAACGAATCGGACAGTAAGTTGAAACCCCGTCCTGAAGCAAAGGACCTGTCTTAGTCATCAAATCCAATATAGATGGGAGGGGCCACTCTTTGTGAAGTATCGCCTCTCCTTGATTCGACGAGTGGTGGGGCCAGAAACCGAACGTCTCTTTTGTGAAATGCCGTGGGTCAGTCATCTATTCGTACGATCTCCGTTATGGAAGGAAAGAGGGGAGTTGGCTGATAAAGATGGACAGTAAGGATCGCGTAATATCAATTTCTCGTCATCGAAAGCGGCTTCCAATTGCTCGGAAATTTGTGGCTATATGGGGGACTTGGATGGTGAGCAAAAACAATTGATCAAGAAGTTGGTCAACTTTCGCATGAAAGATGGTAAAAGAACGAGAGTTCGTGCTATTGTTTATCAAACTTTTCATCGCCCAGCTCGAACTGAACGCGATGTAATCAAACTTATGGTTGACGCCGTGGATAATATAAAGCCCATATGCGAAGTGGTAAAAGTAGGAGTCGCAGGTACTATTTATGATGTCCCTGGGATTGTAGCCAGGGATCGTCAACAAACCTTAGCTATTCGTTGGATCCTTGGAGCAGCTTTCAAACGACGTATAAGCTACAGGATAAGCTTAGAGAAATGTTCATTTGCTGAGATACTGGATGCTTACCGAAAGAGGGGAATTGCACGTAAGAGAAGGGAGAATCTTCATGGACTGGCTTCCACCAATCGAAGTTTCGCGCATTTCAGATGGTGGTAAAGTGAGACCACATAAGGAGCTCTTCCTCATTCAGTCATATTCGTCAAGTCAGAAATCGTCTGACCCTTTTCCTTTTTTCATCTTCATATAGAAAAGTCGGCCTTCCTCATACTCCCCCCTTCCTTCATTCATGGAGTTGGAGGAATCCACAGGAGGCCCGCCCTTCCTGCATTGCATAAAAGAACTTTCCCTCCCTCCGGTCGCCTCAGGTCGAATGAATACGAAAGGGAGATCAATCAAATCAATAGGCCATGAATGAAGAAGTAGTTGGCCTTTCACTTTCTTTCGTTTGACTCTCAGAGCTGATAAATCCACTTCAAAGGGAGGGAAGCGGGGAGTGCTAGTCCGAAGGGGCTAGGAACGGAGTGTTCTCTTTTTTTTTTCATCATTTCTGCTTGACTTGGGACTTAAAAAATTCATCCTATCAAAGATTTTTCTCCTTTGAATTACTCATTGAATTTCATTTCGCACCGGAAACTATTCTAGGAGAAGTTCGAATCCGTTCCGTTCGGATATTGATCGGTCTTGGTTTGACATGGTTTACGCGTTACTGGTTCCCGGAAGAGTCAATTTCTCTCTCCGCTAAACCCTTTCTTACCCTACCTTTGGACTCGTATTTTGTTCGTACACAATCAACGGAGGCCTCCCCGACATATGTTGCAACGTCTCCAATAGCATGCTCTTACTTCGTCTTTCCCTTAATAAGTCATCAAATTTGGTGCTTTTCGATCCCCAGTTGCTATGTGGAACAAAGGACGAAATACAATCGATTCCTCCATTTAAGTGGTTCTCGCTTCTCCTTGTTCCTGTTCCTAACTCCTCCCCGGGTAGTTCCCAATGTTTGGCACTTTCCATACTTCATGGGTGCAACATCAACAAATTCGCTCATGATCAAGTTACAACCTAAGATCTATGACCATATTATGTTAACTGTTCGTATTTCGTTCATTCCATCGGTATGCTCCCAGGTACCTGTAATTGTGATCCGTTTGCCAGAACCAAGGGGTCTTTCTGTGGAAACCTCCACGAGCAATCGTCGTTTTTTGATGGTTTTTCCGCTTATCACAGCAGCTCTTTCCACACCTCCGGATATCTGGTGCCAAATCGTCGCCCGTTTCCTTATTTCTTTGATAATAGAGTTGGCTATCTCTGTGGCATTGATTGTACAAGTTCGTGAAGAGGGCTGGACGAGTAGAATGAGGGAAAGCGGCTCGATCGACAAAAAAGAGGAGTAGAGGGGACCCCCTAGAACCTGGCAAAAGTCACTATCAAAGAATTCCCGAGCAATTATCAACCAACAGATGCGACCCTTACCAGCCCGTAATAATTATAACAAACAGAAGACTCCTTACCTCGCGGAGCGGGATGAGTGATACATCTGGCGAGCGCCAGTGAAGAAGGCAAGCAAAGCGGGAGCTCGGGCATTGAACTATTCAATCAAGCAAGAGAAAGGAGGCAAAGAGAGGGCTGGAAAGCGCCTGGGGAGCGAACCGCAAAGCGTGGCTTTGCGGAGCGGACCAATCTTCCGTACCGCGCGGACTGCGTTGGCAAAGCCAACCTCTTCCTCCCAACATCCTAGGGAGGGTTCGGGGACCAAGGCACATGACCGAAATCAAGAGGTTGGGGTCTGCCCCTGTGCCCTTCGACGCACAGAAAAAAGGCACTGGTCCGTCCGTAAGTCCACATGTCGATCGCAGAGCCAACATTTCGCTATCCGCTCGTTCCTGCGGGAAGCGCGGAGAGCTAATCAAAGCCTCCTGCCGAACAAATTACTGATGTTGGTTCTGAGTCGGCTGGTGATCCAGAAAAGGCTGCTGAACAGAGTGTCGAAGGGACACAGCCTACCGAATGTGTTCCGGAGTCCGCAGGTAAATCAAAAAGTGGAAGAGACGGCTCAGACGGATCGGGAAGGCCAAGAGCTGCCAGGGTCTGAACGAGCTGCAGATGTGGCTGAGGACGAAACAAGACCAGAATCCGATCCTGTGGTGGATGAGACCAGGCATGATGTTGGCCCCACCTCCGAGCTTGAAACACTGGTGAAAGAGGAAGAAGGGAAGCAACAATCCGACATCGACTCTGTGACGAAGCGTCGGGCGATCACCTTGATCAGATGAGTCTCGCCCCGCTTCCTCCGGGTGCCTCCGGAAAATTCGAGACCATCCTTCAGAGAACGACAACGGAAATGAAGGTCCAATAGAGGCTCAAGATCACGAAGTTCTCCCAATGCTTGAGCACATGAATCAGTTTGGACTCCCATCCCAAATCGCATCCCCGATGCGCCGGTCCCTAAGATAAGATACAGCTGTTGTACTACTTGACTGGTGACGAAACAGCTGCAGTAAGAACTGGAAGACTGTTGTATGTACTGTCACCCTCTCTTCCGCTGGTAACTTGCACAGAAAGGCCGACGCAACGTTTCTTAGCGCGCTTTTCAAGCGCTTAGCTCCGCTTCTGTGCGGGAGGCGGGCGGCAAGGCCATAAAGTCAGTTCAGTTGCAAGCCGAAGGCATACATCCGTCAGGGCGAAGTAAGGGGCCCGCGGAGCGGCTTGATTGTGGTAGTCATTGCGAACATCTCTCCTCTTCTCTTAGCGTGCACAGTTAGCTTGCATGCCGCCTTAGGTACATCTCTCTTTCATTTTCTCACGCTTGCCTAAGAAAGTCAGTCTTTCGCGTAAGCGTATATAAGCAGCTGTTTAGTGTATAAGCAATTCTTTAGTGGCCGCACCGAAAGGCAGGCCCCTCTGTGTAAATGGCGGTGGAGGTTGGTTGAAGAAGATGATGTTACGCGGCGTTCAGAACCAGCCGTCGAAGTGAATGAATTCGAAAGAACGAAGAAGTAAGGAAATGAGACGACTCTTTCTCAAACTATTTCATAAGCAGATCTTCCCCTCCACACCAATCACGAGTTTTTTTTTATTCCTCTCGTATATCGTCGTAACGCCCTTAATGATAGGTTTTGAAAAACACTTTTTATGTCATTCCCATTTAGGTCCGATTCGGATCCCTCCGTTGTTTCCCTTTCTTTCCGAACCTTTTCCTCGAAATGAGAAAGAAGATGGTACACTCGAATTGTATTATTTTAGTGCTTATTGCTTGCCAAAGATCCTACTTCTACAATTGGTAGGTCACCGGGTTATTCAAATAAGTCGTGTTTTCCGTGGTTTTCCCATGTTACAACTTCCGTACCAATTCGATCGATCCGGAATGGATCGGTTAAACATTCCATTAGGGAGCCCGGTCTTGACTCTTCTGTGTGGTATTCATTCTCGTTCGGCTCTTGGAATCACATCCAGCAGTGGTTGGAACAGCTCGAAAAATCCAACCACTTCACCTACTTCATTGCCCCCAACCGTTTCCCGTACCTCTATTGAAACAGAATGGTTTCATGTTCTTTCATCGATTGGTTATTCCTCTCCGTTCGTATCTCCTTATCCAATTTCGGTCTCGATTAGTTCACAAGATTGAATGGCCAAGTCATTGAAAAGCCTAGATTCGATTGTTTTCCAAGAATGTTGAGCCGGGCCCGGGTATGTAAGTTAAGCCATGTATCTGGGAGGAACTTTTCATTTCGAGAAGGGCTTTCGGTTCGTTGCACCCTGTTTTGGCATAGCAGCTATATGAAGATCTTTTTATCCATACTATACCGACGAATTGTATTTTTTATTGGATCAGAAATCCCATCATTGGATTTTCATCTTTTTTTCCACTTTTGCTTTTCTATAACCCAAAGGATTCTACATCACAGGATCAGGGGCCCCAGGAGATGAGACTCTCAGTTCGTCGAATCAGATAAGGACGCTTTCCATGAATTGCTCCAGCTCTGGTTGGATGCACACCAGTTGTCTCTAGAAAGAGACTGTTCACTGGACCAGATAGCAAGCAAACACCAGCTGACGAAAAGAGTGATCCCGTCGACGGTCGGGGCGGGTCTCCTCGGCGGGAATACCAGTCCGAAAAGGAAGACGGATCAACAAGTGGTTGATCAACAACTTTGGCAATAAGAGTGAGCGAACAAGTCTGGTTTCTTCTCCATTGATGTCGAATTCCAGTTTTTTGGACCTCTGCCCCAAAGGAGAAGTCAGACCACTTTGGGGTGTTTACAGAATGCATCTTTGTCTGATCAATCCCTCATGAAGAAGACTCATAGGTAAGACAAAGACATGGGGTTTCGTGGGCGTCGAGGGGATTCAGTCAGGCCGGGTTTCTGAAGCTATGGCTCAGAAGTAGTCGCATCACACAGGTTGGGTCAAACTCTGGTCCCGCCCATGGATCAGACCGCACAGTAGGATGCTCTCTTCAAAAAGTGTCTGAGTTCTAGTCCACGCGATCCATTCACAGTCTGAGTCTGTGCAAGATTCCTTCCTCACCAAGTAGTCTCGTTGGTCGTCAAAAGGAGACAGTCGACCCCGGGGCGGCGAAAGCTTTTTCCGGGAACGCTATTTCAGGCCGCCCGGCCTGGGACAGTTGGTTGATTGGATAAGAGGGGGGATCCGCGAAGGGAGTCTCACAAAAGAAACTCGTCGGGCAAAGAGGGCTCAATCTGAAGATGTAGGGTCTTTAGGCACTCGTCCCTTTAGGGCGAGGTGCGGAGCTACTCATCCCTTTAGGGTTAGGGAGTGAAGGCTACTTGCCCCTTTAGGGCGAGGGGTGGGTCAAAATCATTCTATATGAGGAGCCAGTTGAGATTGAGATATCAACAAGTGGAGTCTTTCACTTATCTTATAAAGCCTCCTCGGCTATTGGTCTTCCGGTCCGACTTCTTTCTTTTTTTAGATTTCACTACTCGTTGGCCTCCCCAGTCCCTTGGTCGCTGGTCGAGAATGAAAGCTCGGTGGCTGCATTTCCCATTCATTCCTTTCTCCAACATTCCCACCAAGCAACTAACCATGGAATTTGTTCACTACCCTTCCTTCACTTCGCTCGCCTTTTATCTTTGAATCTAGAATTCAATCAAGTAGTCGGAGTGTTTGTCTTAACATAAAGTAGAAAACCGGTACTATGAATTTTGGTAATTCACAGCGAGAATCGGTATGGTACCGGAATTACACTCGTCAGGTCCCACCATAAAATCAAAGCTGGATGAGAAAAAACCATACTTACCGACTTCCGTTCTGCATAAGGACTCCCTTGTGTCAGTGATAGAGTAAAGAAGGAAAGCCGGATCATCAGTAGGGCAAAAGGCGAAGGGGGAAAGCGGAGAAGGAGAAGACCTAATAGGGAGTATCGACATAAGGAGCAGGCGGAGAGGCTTCAACCTTAACAACCATCACCAACGGAAGCGGGGATATCTGTTTGCGGGCTAAGCCGGTACAGTAACCTCTTATCCTGCCGAGCCTGCTCCCTCCCTTTCTGATCAAGAAGTTGAAGATTGACTTCCATCAGTGGGAGATTAGCTGATTTCTTACTCAAACTTTAGGTTATAGTCGGTATTCTCTTTGGCTTCTTCCTACCCGATCACCTTCTCTCCGCGAGTCAGAGATTTCAAGCAGTCTCGCTTTCACGCTCCGCGCCTTTGACGTTCAGTCCCGAAGGCCTCTTATCTATGTTCGGACTACCGCCTTACTGTTAAGCCGTCTTCTTCCTCTTCTGCTTCCCTATTGCTCCGTGCCGTCTCTCCAACTCATCAAACAAAGTCTTTCGCAAGACTCAGCCTTTCTTTCTTCGTATTGGGTTGCCAACAAACAAAGTTTTAAAACGGATTCGTCGCGACTTCCACTCTTGACGAATAGGGCAACAGCAAAAGTGGAGTTTGGCACAGGTCAAAGGGGAAAGCAACGAGGAATTCCAAAGTGGAAAGGAAAAGGGCAGTTCCAAACGAAGGACCCAGTCTCAAGGGGCAAGCTTCCCGGTGTCCAAGTGTCAAGTCCCGAGGGCTTGTGTCCGCCGAAAGCTGCCTTTTTTCTTTTTAGTCTTTCCTTGCAATGAACCGAAAGGTGAGAGGCAGGGCTCGGTCTCAAGGGCGTAGCTTTAAAGTCACTAGTCAGTCCAACTGCACGAGTGAAAGGCGCGTAGCGGTCAAGATTACGTGCAACCAGGTGTAACGTGTCAAAGGTCACCGAGTCGTCGTAAAGGGGAATAGGTTGTTTTGCGCATCCAACAACTGAAAGAGTTTGCGGAGAAGGGTTGAGTTGCGTAATAGCAGATTCGTAGGTCAATAAATCGTTGGATTTGAAATCGAACTCTCTACCTTGGGCGGATAGGAATTGAGACTTTCAATGGTCCGCTCTTCTCTCCTCGTGATCGAAGCTGACCCCAGAAGTTGGGTATTCCTTCTCCCGAGGACACTAAACCTCCCGATCTTGCTAGCCGGGGGCTCAGTCTTTCAAGATGAAATCTTTCCCCTTCCGGTCCCAGGGAATAGCTCTTATAGTAGGAGGTTTACTATGTCCCCAACTTCTCTTTATTAAGAAAGTGGGTTGTGTACTATATATATATATAATAGATTGTACCCTAAGCGCTGATCCCAAAGAAAGCAGTTGGCTCTTCCTGCATCCATGCATAAAGAATTTGTAAGTAGGGTCCTCGAAGCCCGCCCGCCAAAGGGCTAAGTCGAGTGATTCCTCTTGTAGGGGATCGTAGCTAGCTATAGTATCACACGATTCTTTCATCTTCTTTTCACATTCATTCTCGGCCGTCTAGCTATAGGACCTCGAATCGATTATTAATACGAATCTATTTAATTCATTCTAGGTGGAAAATCGTCTACTTTATAAATAAGGCTAAGGCTTTCCTCTTTGTGAGGAATTCCCTCCAGGTTGTCTGCTTTATCGGGGTCACTCTCACTCTAAGTCCGAGCGCAGGACATCTTATTCACGAACCCCTTTTCTAATCGAATCGGTTTTGTACCCTAAAAGGTGGTTCCATCCTGCATACTATCTAATATAGTCATTCATTGGTTCATCTCCAGGTTCTGACTGGGCCTTCCCTTACTTTTCGTTTGAGTCCACCTCTCTATTATGAAGTAGTTCTTTCCTAGCCCTCCGTCTGTCCTGATATTGAGCCAAGCCCCCTACCCCCTACATTGAGGTAATCCCGATTGTCTTACTGATTCTCTTACCGAAAGAATTTATTTCACTACACTAAATAGGAAGTTACATTTCTAGCAGTCCAAGAATGGATCTATCCCCGAGGTCACTCTCAAGAGTACGACCGGAGGCCCATCTTCTTACTTAACGAGTTTGTGTCGCATAATGTGCCCTTCTTCCGGAGAAAGGAAGATTTTTTTTAACAATTGAATCATGACCTTCTTCCTCTTTTGAAAGAATGCCTTTAGTAGACGGTCCAACCAACGATTTTAATTCAAAATCCCGGGACAGCTATACCGATGTGTCAACGGTACTTCTCTGATCTGATCGAGAATCATTCTACAACCTGCTTTTAGTCAGGAATCTACTAATTACTTTACCAATCCTCTTCCCAGGGCAGCGCTCAGTAGCAACCTCTCTTTGCAACCGGGGTATTGCTTTGCTTTCCTATGCAACCGCTCGATGGGATATTAAGAATAAGCAGCAGCCTCAGATGAGGAGATGGACAAAGATCTATTATCTGTCCCCTTTCCTTTAGCAAGATCCCTCGTGCGGCTGTAAACCACCTTTTAATATAATCAACCGGCCTAAAAGCCCTTCTTTCTAAGCTAATAAGAAATTCATTCTTAGCTCATTCTCACGGTAGGAAAAAGAAAAAGAGGAAGAAGAGCCTTACCTGCCTTCCAGCCCAACCCTGTCTTCCTCTTCAGCGGCAAAAGCAATAAGCAGTTCTTCTTGTTTCTCTTCTGCGGGTGCGGGAAGCGAAGGTTGTCTTCAAAGCAGCTTGTTCCTCGAGGGTTCGGGTCAGGAGCGGTATAAGAGGTCTAGGCCAGTCCTTTTGCTCTTACAAATGTCAGTCTTTTTTCTGTTGATGCGGTAGATGAGGTCTTAGCTGCTTGACTTCTTGACTTAGAGCTTGAAGGTGACGACTGCTCTCTCTTTCCGGTTTAGCCTACCATGGGACATGGGAAGGGACGAGAGAAAGCCTTCTTCTTAATAGGATTCTGCTTTCACTGTTCACTGTTCTCAAGGTATCCCCTGACTCACGGGTGAGAACGAGAATCGAATCGATTGAATCACAAAGATCTATTCACTTATATAGAAGCAGAATCGGAAAAGGAGCGGATGGTTCATGTAGCAGTGGAAGAGTCAGTCGCCTTTTATGAAGTCTGGGCTTTCGAGATCGAATTGTAGCCAAAGTCTTTTTCCAGGAAAGATCAGCTGTTCGCTCTTCTTCAAGGAGTGAGGGAGCAAAAGAGAGTAATGACATCGTACCGTACCCCTAGAAAGGGGAATGTGATTAGCTTGCTTGAACGAATCTGCTCTTTTCAAGCTTAAGTGGGCAATTGACGTATTAAAGGAAGAGAGTGGTCTTTCCGGGGCTTAAAGGGCCTGACTCGAATTTCCTTCAGTTGTCACAAGAATAACTCCAGTTGAAGAAGCTGCGATTGTTAACGTCTGTAAAGGGGCCTAAGTCTAGGTAATGCTAGGGGAACAGCAGCGCCTACTTATCAAATAAGGCTAAGACGTGGATGCACTCTAGGGCGCGAACCTTTTCTTTTAATTTCTTTTTTCTAAAAACATAAGATGATAGGCCGAAGTTAGAAATGAAATGAAAGGCGATGTAATCGTAATTGTGTGGGTTTTAGGCAAGTGGCATAGTATATAAATAAGATAAGGGCTGCTTTGAGGAACGATCTGCCCCTCTAACTATCTCAATTGAATAAGAGAAGAAAGAAAAAAGTCCCCTTCTTTCCTTCTCCCCCCCCAAACCTTGTTCCGAGCAACTCTGCTCAATCAACATGGAAATTTATATCAATTCAACTACTTTCTTGGAAGTACTGATCTTGTGTGGTGACTGGTTAAATGAAATCAGTAAGTGTTCATTGTTATATTTGCGTCTAATGTTCGGCTTAGCTGAATAAGTCGAGGATTGGGTTAGTTTTCAGTTCTTTGATTCATTCCGTGGCGCGAAATCCTTTTCCTGTGGAATATACATCCATGTTTTTCTTGTTCCACTAGCAAGGCAAGGACAAAATTCTCACATGTCCCTTTCGTTATTACAACCTTCTTTCTTTATGTCAAAGACAAGAAGCTACGCGAAAATTCTCATTGGATCTCGGTTGTTCTTAACAGCGATGGCTATTCATTTAAGTCTTCGGGTAGCACCACCAGATCTTCAACAAGGTTACAATTCTCGTATTCCGTATGTACATGTTCCTGCGGCTCGGATGAGTATAGTAGTTTATATCGCAACGGCTATAAACAGTTTTTTGTTCCCATTAACAAAACATCCCCTTTTTCTTCGCTCCTCCGGAACCGGTACAGAAATTGGTGCTTTTTCTACTTTGTTTACCTTAGTGACTGGGGCGTTTCGGGGAAGGCCTATGTGGGGTACCTTTTGGGTCTGGGATGCTCGTTTAACTTCTGTATTCATCTTGTTCCTTATTTACCTGGGTGCACTGCGTTTTCAAAAGCTTCCTGTCGAACCGGCTCCTATTTCAATCCGTGCTGGACCGATCGATATACCAATAATAAAGTCTCCAGTCAACTGGTGGAATACATCGCATCAACCTGGGAGCATTAGCCCATCTGGTACATCCATACATGTTCCTATGCTCATTCCAATCTTGTCCAACTTTGCTAACTCCCCCTTCTCCACCCGTATATTGTTCGTTCTGGAAACACGTCTTCTTATTCCATCTTTTCCCGAATCTCCCTTAACGGACGAAATAGAAGCTCGAGAAGGAATAACAAAAAAACCTAGTTCACTCCCGACGCATCCATGGCTGAATGGAGAAAGCGATCCGCCTGACGAAAGGGGAATTTGCAGGTTCGAATCCTGTTGGATGCTGAGTCGGGGACGGAAGACCAATTGCTGCGGAAGTCTTCCTTTCCCCTCTTTGTTATTTTATTATGAGCAATAGATCAGGTGAGGATTAGTTCGTACGGCAAGTAACAAACCTATACTCTAGTATAGGACCAGTCTTATCTCGCATCTGGCCATGTATATTTCCATTCTTCTATACTCCGGCGAAGCAAGCAGGCGTCTTTCTTCGTCCTCCGTGATCCCAGCGGGGGTGTCTTGGGTGTTTGGTTGGCTTCTTTCTTCGCCCTCCTCGGGCTCTGCTAAAACATCCAAGTCGAAGGAGGTCCAACCAGAGCCCCTACTGCTCGCCTCCATGTAACTTTCCCCCTTACTGGGTTGGATGCGCCAGAGGGTCCGGGTCCCTCCATCATAAATATATATATAAACTCCTCGAGATGGATAAAAGGGGAAACTACAAAAATAAGGATTCCAAAACCGGCACAGCACCCGATCCGACTAAAGAGGAAGTGGATCGACTTGCTAAAAATGGTCCATTTGACTTGAAACCAGACCAAATTGAAATCCGAGTTGAAAAGCCGAAACAAACAAGAGATCACCGGAGTATAGCAAAGGTGCGTAGCAATGATGAGTACGAAATATATATATATTTAAGGAACCTAGGACTATTCATGAGTTCCCTCCTTCTTTATAATTATTACGACAATAATATTGTTCGTCTTTCATTTTCTTCTTCTTCTTCTACTTCTCTCGACCTCTTTGTTTTGCCGTATGTCGCTCTTTAACAGTCCCAAATCACTTCCGTCTCGTCCCGCTTCTATCTGAGATCTATCTAGTTTCCAGCTTAGTCGGTAGCCTCGTAGCTTTATCGACAGCTAGAATCGAAGCGGGTTTCCGTTCTTTCTTTCTTTACGTCAATTTCTCTTTGACCCATGTGAATTGATGACAGCCTGCGATTCATTTGGCCTCATCGAGAAAGACTCTCAACATTGTTTATAAATCTACATCACATTCCTTCTCTTGTGTCTCGTTCATCCCCTGAGTCCGTCCGGTCTCACCCATTGAAGGTGAGTCCAGCTCCGATTCCGAATGTTTGAGTGCGATTACTTGCCCGGGGACGGGTGAATTGTTGCTTTCATCGGGAAAAGATCTTTACTCCCCAACTTCCCAAACAAAGCTCTGAATCAAGAGCGATTATATGAGAAGGGCCCGCAAGCCCAACTTCCCCAAAAAAGATTGAACAATTTACATTTCTCTTCTATTTCATGCCCCTATCCGAGGAACTTTGAAGGTTGGGATTGAATAGTGAAAGCCGTTAGGAGAACTGATTCCAAGGCGGCGGCCGTCAGCTCTAATAGTTCTGTTCCAAGCAAGCGAGATTTCCATAGGTAGGCTTACGGTCCAATATTTCAATAGGCTTAGCCAGGTCCAACTTTGCGGAGAAGCCAAGGGGAAAGGGTGATTCGCTCGTAAGCCCAACTCAAACTCATTCAGAAAGCCAGAGCTAGTCTAACAACTACCGATTCTTCTCACCCTGGGGGCACTGAACCTACCTTAACCTAGGAAAGTGACTTCGATAGGCCTCCTTCCCCCTTTGCTGCTTGAAACTAAGGGTCTGGCAGACAAAGCTAAATGTACGATTTTGAGCTGTCGTCCCAGGACCTCTTGCTTATGAATACCTGCTTCTTTCACTCTTAAAGACTGTCGGATGGTACTTGGTTGTTCCCTAAAGCATTTCCCGTTCGCCCCTTGGCTTCGTTCAATCAACAAATTTCTCGCGGGATCGAGCCGTCGGTATTAAGTCATAGATGCGCCTTTCGACTGGCATTCACTCCTCCAACACCAACTGCTGAAATAGCAGCGCTTATACCCCCAACTGATTCAATGTCACTTGGGATCGGATCCTTCCTAAATTCATTTCCCCTGGACCCCTCCGAAATCGATGATTCTTGGCTACTTGATTAGGCATTTCCATCTCTCAAACTAGAAAGCGCTTTAGCTTAGGAAAGCTCCTTACTTCTTTTTATACCGCGAGTGACGAACTATAGCCATTCGCGGTCACCGCTGTCCTACTTGACTTTTTTATTAAACCTCACCCAAGGACCCCAGAAAGCATTTTCACTCGAGCGGAAACAGCTGACCAAGAGAAAAGAGCTACCTCACCAGACTCCATTGCTCCTAAGGCTTCTAGAGAGTCTTACTAATGGCATACTTCTTCAGGCGAATGCTCCTCTGGGCAAAAGGAAGATGACATAGACTATGCCGTTTATTCAAAAGAGACATCACAGCTTATGAAAGAGCAGCTTGGAAATAGCTAATTAGTTTAAGGTACTGACCAACTGAGAGGGAGAGAGCCCTTTTTCAGTGTTGTCGGAATAGGACCCATTGGTGCTTTAAAGAGCAAACCATTAGGAGCCGGTGGCTAAAGAGAGTACGACTTTGGTTCCAGAGATAGCGATTCAGCTTAGTTCAAATAGAACTAAAGAGAACGGGTTCAACTTATCCCAATCCTCGCTCTGGACCAAGGTGCGTAGCCTTTTAACATTCTCTTTCTCTTTCTCTCTTTCTGGCTTAGCCTACCAGGGAAATGGCTCCTTCTTATTGATAGCACAGGCGCTGTTAAGCCCTAATGGGCAAGCTTCACTAATATCCCAGGAATGAGGAATTAAAGAACTTATGCTATCTACTCACTCTTGCCACTGAGAGGGGATGAGTGAATACCTGGAAGAGAAAGTTCTCTTATTCCCGGGATCAGGGCATCAACTGCTTAATTTAGAAGTGCATACCCGATAGCAGTAGCAAAGGTCGGAATGGGAGCTGCTCTTGTGAAAATATCCCCTGCGGTTGCCGTTGAAGGAAGAGGGGCTGCTATTGATGGAGGCAGGGCTATTGGAATAGAAGGCAGGAAGCCACCCAAGGGCGGGCTGGAAGGCGACAATAGCAATAGAGTGGGCAAGCCAAGAAGGATCTATTTAGGAGTTCAGACCCAGTAGACAATGCCGGAAGAGGAGCCGTTGGTGCTTTAGTTCCGTAGCTCTTGCCTGAGACGGAAAGTTGGCAAAGGCTTCAGACGCGGTCTCCGGTCTCCCTTTTTGGGCACGCGCCAACCGGTCCGCTCCGCGCCTCGATGTCCGCTAAAGAAGATAGAGATCGAGAGATGTGGCACTCCTCATAATGATTTAGAAAGACAAGACATAGCTGTTTTAAAAGGCATCGGTTGACTTTAATTAGCAGGCCCAAGTCCGATGCAATACTCGGGCGATAAGGAAGAAGCAGTCCCAGGCCTTAGGTCCTGATCTGAGAACTTGAGAGATGTGAATCAGGGACTAGTCGGGTTTCGTACCCAACAGCGAAAAGTGATGTCATATTATACTTTTTAGAGAATCACCCCCTTCGGATCCGAGTTTGAATTGGCTAGGGGGCATGAGCGGTAGTCAGTGCTTTTGCTCTTACAGATGCCAGTCCTTTTTCTGTTGATGCGAAATAAGTGGTCTTAGCCTTTATGCCGCGTTGTCGGAAGGGGTTCAGTGAGACCCGGACTTAGCTCCGCAGATGTTGAAGGAAGAAGGGCAGGTTGAAAGCTTTCACCAGGTCCAGGTCCAGGAATCGGTATTTGCCCTGTTTCCGCTGTTCTAGAGTCGGTAGCTTTAATTGCTCGTGTTGAATCAGCCGGGAGTGACAGCGATTCGGATGAAAGGTTCTCGCAATGGAAGCTCTGTACCAAGGGTAGAGGGGAAGGTAGCTTCTGACTCTCGGTCTTCTGCAGTGAAAGAACTCTCGGCGGAGTCAATTGTTTCAGCTCGAGCGAGGTAATTAGCCTGTGTTAGCAGAGCTCTTGGGGAAGAAGCAAGGGAGGATTTTTTCACATCTGAGCCACTAGGGCAGGGCTATGAGAGAGAAGGGGCATTCCCGGTCAAAGCATTGATTCTGACGCCTTTCTTCTATGGGGGGCTAGGTCAGAGCTAGCATTGAATAAGAAGAAGCTCTTGCCACTGTCGGCCACCCATGTTGAAGGAAGAAAGAGTGTTCTCTTTTCCAAGGCAAGGAATAACCTAGTAAATAAATACAGATGCGCCCGTGGGATGAGACTTGACTTCTGATCCTACTCTTCTTTAAGTTTAAGCGCTGGTACTCTTGCTAGAGATTGGTACCGTATTCAATCATCCGGTGCTCTCATGAGATCTCGTTGGCATGCCCTACAAAATGAAAAATCAGTCGTCAAGACTTAAGAGTTCTAATTCCCCGACTCCGTTCCTATTTCTTTTTGTTCTTTCCACTTCAACATCTTTAACGCCACTCTTTCCGAGTCTCGTTTGATGAAATGAAGTTTACGATTCTGTTAGTGAGAAGCTCCGTTCCGTTCCCGACAAGCGGGCAACCAAGAGAGGAAGGCGCGGAAGGCCAGTCGATTGAAGTATTTAAGTATGAGTGGTGACAGCTCTATAGCTCGACCACCACACTTCTGCACATTGAGTCTTTTGGAACCGGCAGGCAACGCAGTTCTTCACAACATTCGTGCTAACAGCACTCTTTCCAGGTCTACCACGCTAAGTGGCCCAATGACGCATCGGCCTCTAACGTATCGCATTCTCGCACATGCATAGGCCGAAGGGTGAGATCCTGGGACAAACACCGGCCTTTTCAGGCAACGTAAGCCATCAGTCGTCTGCACAATGCACGACGGAATAAAGGGTTTTTGAGGGATTGATATATGTTCATAAACGGACTTCCAGATAGCACTGGAGGGCATTGGTAGTAGGGCTGAACGGCGACCTGACTTTGAACCGCTCTGAAAGAGCCTTATCTCGATTTCCAAAGCGAGCTGGAAAAGAACGAAATCTCACAGAACTTGTCTGACTATAGAGAGTTATAGCATAGCAAGCAATAAGGGAAGAGGACGAAAGGAAGCTGATTCGGATAAGCACCCATAGAAATAGAAGGCGGCGGACCGCAAGCGCCTCGTCATGGTATGAGTGGATCAGGGCTTGTGTATCCACGATTTCATACTCAATCTTATCCTTCTTGCCCCCTCCTATGGTGACTTTCAGGGGACTATAGAGACTAGACAAAGAGATCCTCTTTCTCCATACCTATTCATCTGGATGGCGGACTTCCTTTTTATTATTGATTAGGTAGCAGCTTCGGGACTTGACTCCAGTTTCCATCTCTCACAATCCATGCCTCTGTCAGCCGCAAGGACCCTAAAAGTACGTGATTAGCTTTTCGAGTGAAAAAGGTATTGAATCACTACTATATGAATCATCAACAGCAACGGATGCGAATGAGAAGTATTCCCGGGAGGCCACTTAGGACATCTGAAAGGACGGACAACTTCTAGCTAGGTCGGCGAGTGTCTATGCTTCTTCAAGTACCAGTTCTTCGCGTAGTCTGTTCCACTTTAGCCGCTTACGGAAGTCTAGTGTCTTGTTTTTCTCTTCCAGAAGAGTCTAGAAGGAGATGGCGCAATGTGCTTTGGGAGCCTACCCCTTGGGTAGGGGGGTCGGGGGGGGTTGAATGTCTTTCTTTTTTTGTAGGAGAGATAGAAGGGAGTTCTTTCGTGAAGCGAGGGTTAAATGCCCGAGCGAGCGAATCATTCTATACTAGTAGGTATGCTAGCAGGGTTAGTAGTCTGCTAGCTGCTCTAGCTAGTAGTCTAGGTCTCCATTTCGCGAAGCGAGCGAATCATTCTATACTAGTATGTATGCTAGTATGGTTAGTAGTAGAGAAAGCAAAGCGAAAGTTAGGAGATATAGGAGAACCATGGGTTGAGGACAAAGGGCATGATCAAACCGTCTTTAGTGATTAAGATGTCTAGTACGAGGAGGGGATTTACCTTCCCATTTACCATGGAGTGATGAGTGAGTAGTTTTCTAGAGCCTTTCTTGCTCTTTCTGTAAGGCTACAGAGGAAGAAAAGAGCAGAGTTCCCTAGCTATAGTAGTAGCACAGTGCCCTTTCCAGGGAGGAAAATAGTATCAGTCCCTTTTTGTCTTCTTTCATTTTTTGAGGGTTAGCCGCCAGTGAAAAGCAAGTTAGAAAGGTTAGTAGTTATTATGTTTCAAAAGAGTATATCACCCGTTATAAATCCAGTTCTGCTTTCAGGGCAAATGCATGAGCAATCCCTTTTGAAAGGGCAGGTTCTAGGGCTTCTTCCTTCTCTCTTCGCTCGAGTACTTTACAGACCTTAGAGAGAGTTAGAGTCCCAGTAGTTTGAGTTCCACTTGGAGTGCTGGAGTAAGCGCATGCAATTACAGTACGATTTCCTGTCCTTATGTCTTCTCCCCTCCTGGGGCTTGCTTCTCCTGCCCTTCCTTCTCTATGTAAGTGTGTATTCCCCGTTTCAAGAATGACTTTCTTTTGGCTTACCTTCCGCATGTCGCAGCAGGCAGCATTTTCATCCGCTTCGACACCGGCAGGTGTATTATTGACTTGACTTCCAGTAGTCTTTAGTTCTACCTAAAATAGAAAGACGGTCGTAATGGGACGGGACGGCCTCCAACCTCCCAACTTATGGGGTGCTATCTTATGTCCAGAACCTTCTATAAAAGAGCTTTCATTCCAGTACGGGTACTACGCACATCTTCTCGTGCTTTTCAGTTTCTATTACATAAGGTATACTAGTCCAGAGTTAGTGTTGTAGTTAAAAGATCTTAGGTAAATTATTTTGAGGTGCGGTCTTAGAAAAAGGGGTCAAGACCTTTCATTTCACTATTTTATACTCGTTCGGAAAGCTTTCGCTCCGCACCTTCCCCTGGGAGTTGAGCTTACCTTTACGCTTAGGCCTTGTTCTCCTCCCTCCACTCTCAATGAGATTTCTGAGATTCAATATAGGATTGGTAATATGCGCTGTTGTGGGAACCCACCTTTATGCTGCTTCTTCCTTTTTGAAATAGCGGGACTAAAAACAGTAAAAAAAGCAAAAGCGATAACTCTTTCTCTCACATGGAAAATCTTTGCTCTATTGTGCTCCTCAAGGAAGAGTACGGGTGCTTAGGTGAAATTCAATAATTCCTTGGCATTTTCTCACTTACGCTCGCCTTCCCTCTGCTCCGAAGAAGAGCACCATATTCCTTTTCTGTCAAAGAATAGACCCCTCCCTACTTATTCTTCTTCAATCCCTACTTCCACCGAATCTCGTGCAGCAGGAACCATCCGACTTTTTTTTCATAGTGCACATTTCAAATAGTGCCAATTGATGCAGAGAAGGAACTCTTAGCAATTGAATCAGAATATGCTCTTACTGCGTAAACATTTTTTGAACTCGATGTAGAGAGAGACCCGCTATATATATATAACCATATCGAGAGGCACGGCTCCATACCATACATAGGAAACAGCTATCGGCGGCTAGACTTCGAGCCCCCATGGTAATGAGTCACGGGGAGCTAGTTCTATCACTTCCGCCCAACTACAGGTTGGACCATATGTCGGAGAGAAAACACTTTTCTTTGTCCGACCAACCTAATGGTTGCCTTATATGAATGCATAGAGTATAAGGGCGGCTTTACGCTCTCCCCCGAATTGCAAACCTGAAACTTGCTAACAGCAGGGTATTCTCTTGAGAGACGCCTTTTTTGCTCTCATTCCTGGCATTTGTCCATCAAAGAGCTTAGTCTGGGCATCAATGCACCTCTCTGCGCCTTAGTCTTATCCCAGCTCAATAAGCAGTCGTCGGCGAAAAGAAGGTGAGTGATGGGGTAAACGAGAGGAGAAGGCCGGTAACGATATAAGGAAGCTTCCATCTGCCGTCTCTGAAGTTCAAGGGATAAGATTTCCGAGCACAGGATGACTAAATAGGGAGATAAGGGACATTCCTGCCTTAAAGCCATAGCCGATTGAAAGCATGTGGAAGGGCTTCTGTTAACAAGAACTGAGAAGGAGGGTGCATTCTTTTATCCATTTCATCCATCGTCGCATCGAATCCAAATAGGTTAAGGACTCTAAGCACGAACTCCCACCGACGTAGGCTTGTTCCATATCAATCTTTCTAACCATAAGACTGTCAGCTGCATAGGCCTTCTCCATGGAATGTGCAAACTCTTGAGCAAGGAGAATGTTATCCGAGATAGATCTACCAGGGACGAAGGCGCCTTGCTCTAATGAAACCAATCCCGGGCTTCAATTTCTTAATGTGAACGTCGGCAATGAAGCAATTCTTCTCCTCAAAACCCTGCCTGCTTTCGTTACAAATAAGAGCTGCTTTCTTTCCGTTGGTAGATTCTAAAGCCACTCTTCGACGACCTGTCATTGCCATAAATGAGCGTCAGGATTGGGATGTGAATCGGTTACCAATCAACTCTCGTCACTGAGATTCTCCTCGCGAGCCTTTTTCCCAGATTGCTGGGTAAGCACTACTATAGCGGCGGGGGCGTGCTTGTTGAGAAAGATGCAAATTAAGCCTGAAAGGGCTTGCTTAATGAACGGCTTTTTTCTTTCAATCGTCGTTGCGTTGTTCTTCCCTTCTCTATGAGGATTCCCTAATGGCTCTTCTTTCCATGTGGGGACTTCCCAGCCGACGCATTCCTCCCCGTGGAAGCCGAACCGTATCTGAATCAAGAAAACGACGTTTGCTTCATGGACCTGTTGCACGCCGTCAGCCCCTCTTTCCTTACTTGATGGGGAAAGAACAGCTGAACAAGGAGTGCTTGACTGAATAAGTCAAAGTGGGGGACCTCGCCCTATAGAAGACAGCACTTTTGAGTCGGAGATTCCCGAGTTTGTTGTTGGATCAGTCGCAATTGAGTTTTGTTCACAACCGTCTCCGACTAAGTCACCATTTTCCCTACCGACAATGACTTTCCCCGAAGTCTGCCTCTGCGCTGAATACGAGACGAATCCCATCCGGGAGGTTGGTTCTTGCGATTGAAGGCGACGAAGAAAGATTATAATATAGAGAGGGATGGTCAGACAAGACGTACGAATCAGCGAGTGGTGTGACGACGACCATCGACCATTTAAAATAACGATTTTCATGTGAGATGACTCGGGAAAAGAGAGAACAAGCAGAAGTGATCTTCTTTCTCTTTTATATGATAGGACTGCTGCCACTTCCTTATTACCATTTAGACAATCTCCGATCTACGAATACCTTGGGTCAGGAGATTCGTCATTAGTGGAAAATAGCCCGGGATAGATTCACTCCCGGTGAAATAGCAGCTACGCCCCTGGGTTTGGTTTCAGCTCTCTTGTGAGTTAAAATCTTTTCTGTGGTGAGGTTGCATTTCATAAGAAAAGGCGCTTGGCTTCGCTTTCCCTTCTGACTATGCTTTCCGGGGTAGATTGCTTTTCATAGCTTTACCAGGAGAAAGAAGATGTGACCAAGAAGGGCGTCGAGTTGAAAGAATGGCTCCTGCTGAATCAGCCGAGAGTTCAAGAGATGAGGATGAGGATCCGGATTAACTTCTTGCATCGGGACCAGCTTCCTGCACTAGTGGAATAACGGGGCTAGTGGAATCGCAGGGGAAAGCACATCAACTGAAAGGTTCAGACAGGTTGGGGATTGATTTGTCCCCTTGGTGCGGTTTAGTCCTTTCTCTAAGTACATAGCGAAAGAAATTCGTTCATCGAAGCTAGTTCCATACAGGCCGAAAGCCTGATGTGATGCTCGGATCGGTTCGTCATTATAAAGAAGAAGAGCTAAAAGGAAGCGAGTGGAATATACGTAACGAGGCGTTTAGAGACCTCGGTTCGGCCCTTTCTGTAAAATTATTCCCCTTCGTCAGTTTAGTAAAGGGTGAGGAGATTTAATTGGCTCGACAAAGAAGGAGAGGAGCTACTAAAACAAAACTGAACAAGACAGCCAATCCCTCTTCAACAGATAGGGAATCGTTGATGATCCTCTTTAGCCTATATAATATCGGACCATGGGGCTTCGGGGAGGACTCATTTTAAAGGCCTCTCTCAATGGCCTCTTCTAGTTGCACTCCAGTTTTGCAGGTTCTAGCTCAACGCTGCTCTGGCTCCTAATAAGGATCGTAAGCCATCCTTTTCCTTTTGATTTCCCATCGAGTACCGGAACGGAACTACTTCTCATTCCGGCTTCAATCCCATATTCTGGTTTCGGAAATGAAGAACTAAAAAGAAGCAGTTTGAAGCCCGTGATTCCTGTCTCCATTTTCTTCCTTCGAGCACGAATCTGCCGGGGATGCGAAAATGCAGTCAATCCAAGGGGAGAGCTTCCGCCGAGTTCCCCCGGGAGCTCTCTAGTCAGACTAAAAGAAAGAATGAAAGGAAGAAAAGCGACGAATCCAATCAGCTGCGTCATCCGACGAATCCTTCCAGAATGCGCCTAGAAAAATGAGTTTTCATCCACATCCGGGAAATCCAAAGTCCATTCCTGGAGGAAGGGATGAATGAAAGAAGGAAATACAGAGAGAGAAGAGAGTTCTCATAGTCGACTATGCAATCTTAAGGTCGATCAAACTGGAAATCGTTCCTTGTTAGAGATTCGGAGATCGCCCACCGAACTGTAGGAGTGGATGTAGGGGGAAAGGCGGAGAAAGAAAGGAGGATACAGCGGCTGCCCAGGCGTATAGACGTCAGACGTGCTGCCAAAGGGTGGAGGATCACAAGGTTGAAAGTTATCCATCTTTCCCTTCCCTAGACGTGCTCCTTCTTGTATTCATCGGATGAATACCGCACTAACGGTCACCTTTTTTTCCTGTTTTGCTACATATGGCCCGTTGGATAGGCCTCTTTTGGCATTTTTGCTCAAAATTTTTCATCATGATTGATCAGAAAGACCTAAGTGAGACTACCTTCCTTCGTAGGCCACTCTTCTATTGGAATGGAGCCTACATGTCAGGCGAGTCTTCGCCCAACCACTGACGCTCGGAGGATTATAGGCAGACCTGGAGCTGTTTTTCTTTGTCTTGACTGACTTCACCCTGATCTCAACCTAATGCCAAAAGATTGGATGACGTGCTCTCTCTATTCTGTGTACTTACTTTCTTTCTTCACCGCGCTTGCCCAGTTGAAACCATAACCATCCACTGTCTCGCATCCCTCTTCTTTGTTTGCTTGAACCCACTGGTATTCTCCCTGGTCCACATTCCAGGAGGATGAGTGGTCAGGGCCCCCGAGGAATCTGTGGCAAAATGCGAGTCCAACTGTTTCACTAGCCAAAAGAATGGGAAGACGCCGGCCATACCGGTAGCACAGGTCAAGCGAAGAGAGAAAGATATGTTCATTTCGGCGCACAGGAGGATAAGAACTTCATCTTGATCCGTCTCTGACGCCTCTCTCTTCTTTCGAGAGTTTCAATGGTCACGTTTTGAAGCAATTTGCCGGTACCAGATTCCTTCATCTCCAACTAAATGTGATAGGGGAGCCCGTCGGTTCTGACTTTCCTTGTTCAAGGTAGAATGAGCTTCCTCAACCAATGGAAGAGGAAAGGGAAACCGAGTCAAATCCCTTGTTGTCAGCATAGCTGAAGATGGTGACCTCAAGCTAGTAGTGCCCGTGAGACTCAACCAAATTTAGCTACACCTATGTGAACATAGCCACCCCGAGTCCCAGGTGCGCAAAATGAGTCAGTCATGGCCTTAGTTGCACGCATCGCAAACTAATTGGATCTCAACCGTGCAGAAAGAAGTATGATGACGGGATTTACCTTCTGCGTTTGGAACTATAGTCTTCCCCCAATCTCGAAAGACCTCGATGCCCCTTCAATCCCCTCTCTTACTCTGGTGGAATGGTACTTCTTTCCCTCTCATATGTTATTTTATCCAATCTTATTCTTTGACTGCCCACCCATTCTCCGATCGTTCCGACTTCGCTAACGCTCGCCTTTTCTTTCTTGGAAAAAGGCAGAATAAGAAATGAATGAACGGTGGTTTCCCAACCCCCGAGACAAAGATAAAAAAATGCCAGGCTTCCCTTCCGACAGGTTCTTCTGACTGATCCATACAAGGGTTCCCCCGGTCCAGTGCAATAGCACCATTACACGAGGGCCTTATACTACTAGGTATATTACCCAGTTCGTGTCCCGGGAGAACAGGGCTGTGCCATATTGGAGAAGAAATGGCTCGAAGGCTAAAACATAGAGTTTCTTTTCTGGTAGATTCGATTGTTTGAGCAATAGAAGGGTGTCCCTGATCTGCCCTTACAGTCGGAAAAGCTCTTGACATAGTTCCAGGCCTTACCGCAAGCAATAAGTGGCTGGACCTCCGAGTTCAAAGGCCAGGCCAATTGGTCCAAGACGAGCTCGGGCTATACATGTGAGAAAGATGAGGGGGTTCATTTGGACGATTGTACCGCTTGTTCCCCCTCCCTTTCTGAGTACCACTAAAGCGACTACTACCGAACAGCAGTCTGAGGAAGAACCCAAAGCAAAGTCGAAGCATAGAGGATGATCTTTCTTTCCCGTCTCCCTTCATCTAAACCAAAAGGAAATGGGGAAGCCCCACTTACTCACATTCGGTAGGGGAGTCCAAAAAGAAAGAAGGAGAAGCGCTTTTGATATGGGTTCTCAAGGCTCCGCTCCCACACTGATTGCCCAATAGGACCTCGATCCTTTCCTTAAAGCACAGTACAAACAAAGACAAAAATCAGGCACGGAGGCCCATAAAGTCCAGCCTTTCACGTCCAATTCCCGCTCTTCAGAATGACCAAGTCCTTACTACGGCTAGGACCGACCCGAATCTTTCACCTTTTTTGCTCTCCTTTCTTGCTCTGGTATTCGCCTTCGACGTTCTAATGCGTCTTGTGCTGCAGGGTGCATCTTTCTCCAGACCCATGGAGGTTATGTCAGATGTGGGCGTCTCTGCTGCCCGGTTGATGATCCGCTCCTTCTTCCGAACAAAAAAGTCCCTCAGGTGTGACCTTCTCCTTCTATCTTACGATCTCTTGCTAAAATCTAGTGTCTGTTATTCAGGTCATCAGTACCTCTTCCTCACGACCAGAGGAAGTTAGTTATGCAAATAGACGTGGGGGGTCCTGCTCTTTCTTGTTGCTGCAGATGAATTAGCTACGCCCTTGTGTATTCGTTCAATTCTTCTTTGCTATTGAAAATCTCACCCCTTGTTGATACAGGTCACAACTTCATCCAGGCCCGGACATCCTGGACTACCCATCAGATTGCACACGAAGCAAGCAGGCCACAAAGCCCTTCCATAGAGCCAAACGTCGACTATACAGTTACAGACGAGACTGATAGAACTGACCACACGACTACAACGAAGGGAACTCGCCACTCTCTTCTTGCATCTCCACTAGTCACTAAGCCTGACCTCTGTGCCGTACGGCAGGACAGGGCTGTAGTGCGTAGGATCATTGGAATCTGATCCCCACCCGCGAAGACATTCCGTCGAAGGGTCACCACTTCCTATGTGCTTCAGATCACTGGTTCTCACGAATTTTCAAACTAGGGATTTGACACTAGCGTGTCCTAGACTTGTATATAGGCTTCCTACTAACGTAAGCACTGACACGGGAGACACACGACCCGTTCTTTGGAAAAACCAAACTTCCATCGATTTGACTTGGATTCCATCACGTGCCACTGGCGAGCCACCCTTCCTGAAAGAAAGGCAACTTTGACAATCTCCAAACAGCAACTTCCTCTACGCCCGCGCTTGGTTCTCATGCACTAGGTGCACCCGGTCGATTCCGGCGATGGAGGCGCGTTCCGGTACTAAGAGGTTACCTTCCATCTCGCATCCTAAACAGAGCGAGGAAGTGTCGAGGGGTCACTCCTTCGGCAGAGCCCATCTAACGGCATCATGGCCTACAGCAATGACTCAGAGGGAAGTCACCGCGGTTAAGGTACAACGACTTTTTCCGGGTTAGCTAGTTCCTGTCGAATTCCTTACTCGACTTTAACAGAAAGTCCGTCTATATGTTTCCGTTGATTGGATGAGAAGCTTGGCTCCTTTGATCTAGCTACAGTTCTCGGGTCGGGATGGCACGGGAAGGTTCAGTTCATGAGTCTTGCAACTGCTAAGCAGATTATTATAGACTGAAGCATGGAAATCATCCGGAACTCCGTCTTTTAGAACAACTACTAGATACGAGAATGGCTCTTAAGCAAATGTATAGCTCAGCTCGGAATCCAGGGCAGTGGTGGGTGGGCTAGGGCGCACCTAAGCGAGCAAGGGATGGTATGGGGGGACTAGCTTTGCTTGCTTGAATCTAGCTACTTCCATTAAAAGGAATTTTTCACTCTATTCTATATGGTATGGCTACAAACTGAATGAAGAAGTCGGAAGCAGTTCATCGCCTGTGGGAGCTTGCTGATAGTGAGGAAGCCATAATCTATCTATCGGATTGCCAATTTGTCTATTTGTCTGGTGAAGAGAGAATGGAAGATACTCTCAATAGGGCAAGCACCCAATACCTCGTCGAGTCCAAAGCTCCAGCTCAAGCAGTTCAGTCCAAAAAAGAGATGTCTTCCTTCGTTCTCGCTCAAGCTAAAGCTCAGTCTGCTAGCTCAAGTCGCAAGTAAAGTAGTGGAGATCCCCCGCTCCCCTAGAAGTGAGTCTCTTTGGAGAAGAAGGCTCCGACAAGAGTGAGCAGGCACGCTCTTCTGAATGTGGTTCAACATCCAGGGCGCTCTCTATGTCAATACCATATGTTTTAGTCTTTCGTGAACTCAAAGAATAAGAATAGCATCTCGCCACTCTCATTCATAGAAAGTAGCCCGGAAGGGCAAACAATCTCCTCTTTTTATCATATAGGGTATTGTATCTATGGCAATCCAGAGCAGGCATAACTCAACTACAACCGCCGTATTCACTCGTGCTTTGGGGTTCTTTCACTCCTTCAATCAGAGGCCAAATTTCACCGGTTGTGTGGGTGAAGGGAAAGGTTGTTGAAGAGGTTACGAATTCGGGGTGGAGCAAGTACCTCTAGAAAGATCGATTCCTTAAATACTCAATTGGCTTATATATAAATTATCTTTTAAGTAAACCAACCCGGGAAATGAAATTCAAGAATGACAATTTGACCTCACTGAACCAACTTCTTCAATTATCTACTTGCAGGGTTTACAACTAGCTGATTGAATCTTTCGTCTATATTGGGCTAAGACCTCTATCTTGCTATTAGGTAGGAGTAGCTTTCCTTCAGATCTATATATTTCCTTTGGTGCTTTCCCGGGTGGCTAGCCTGCCTTTGCAGTCCATTATTCTACTATATTTTTCGGTTGAAGAACTAGTAGCTTATCACACCGTTCAATTAGCATTACCTTTCGTTGTTAAAGAAGCTAGCACCGAGGCGATAAGCATGCGGAGGTGTGCGCTAAAGAATGGACTTTAGTTGACTTAGTCTTTTTCAATATGGTTTGGAGGTGACTAACTTTAATGGTTGCAAGCAGCCTATTCAACGAGGACCGTGTCCATTTCTTGGTGTTCTTTCCAAGTAAACTTCTACTTTTTGAACTGACCTTTCATGAGGGAACGATATTGATCTTCATTCATGTATATGTATAGCTGCCTTTGAGGGGCTTTCTATAGCGGTCTGCTGCGACGGAGGAATCGGCTCTTTAAAAAAAAAAGAAATCGAAGAAGCTTTTTGCTTTCAAGGGTTAGCCTAGCCCAATTGAATCAATAGTAGTAGCAAAGGAGGAAGGAAGCGGGGAAGGTATCCCAAGCCGACGTTGGAGGAATATGAATATCCGCTCTTGTCTCTTTCTTTTCCCACGGAGGAGCGCTAACTAGAAATTTCTTAAAATAAGATAAGACAGAGAATAGGCTGCTCGAGTGAAGTAGGAGCCTAGCACATGAAACTGAATGCAGCTGTTAGGACGAAGGAAGATGGCATTTTGGACAAAAAGGGAAGACGGGCTCTCGTTTGAAGGAAGGGAATGAGCGGGTGCTCTACTCTAATATGCCCTCTGTTTGAAAGCTACTGGCATAGTTAATGGACGAGTTCGTCACTGTCTTACCTGCTTGAATGTGACGTGGATACGGTTGAGATTCATTCATAGGCTTTAGGTGATTAAGCTGGTCAAGTTGAAGGGGAATAACTTCCCAGTCCGTCCTTGGGGACGGAAGCCTCCGCATCACACGTCCCGGCGATAGGCAGAGACCAAGATTTGACCATCAGCTAGAAGGTTATAGTACCTTTGTTAGCCGGGCCCATGGTTCATATTAATATCTCCACAAGTCTTATAGGCGGTACTAGTACAAGCGTCCTGGCGTCGAGCTTAAGTGAGACATATTGTTTCATACAGCACGTGCCGTTCCTACCGGCTCTGTGACGTTAACCTAAAGCTCTAGTTCTCACTTCGCGCAGCTCCGTTCACTCCCTCTGGGGATTCTTCTTTCATACGTAGTCTTTCAAACAAACTTGATTCAATGGTGTCAAGCGCCGCTAGCGCTACTACTTTGAAAGCCCGCCCCTGCTTAGTGTCCGTGAATGAGGGAGGAAGGAATTTCTGCTTTCTTACTCTCTGTTCAAGGAGACAACACACCGTATTTGCCGAAAGAAGGTTGAAGAGTGAAAGCACTCTACGATTCAGATTTAGCTATAAGTTAACCAGTCATGAGCTAATATCACAGCTCCAATCATAGCAGCCAACGCTACTGTTCGAGTCTTTGGCTTAAGCTGCAACGGATCAATCAAATACCTCTGCTCATCTGTCGTAACACTAACACACTACTCTATCCATCTATCTATAGAAAACCCCGGCAAAGGTGATGCAATCACTTCTTTTTTTTTTGTCTTTTAATAAAGAGTGCCCTTGGAAAGACTCCATATGCATCTGGTTTATCCCCCCCTTATGATAAAGGAAAGAGTCCTTGGGTAGGTCAAAGAGAGCTGGGGAAGGATCATTCCATAGGCTTGTTCTCTCAGGGTCAATGGTGGGTAGAGTGCTCCGACAATGACTTCTTTTAATGCTCTTTCTGATTGACATTAAGCTTTCGCCCGATCAGTTATTAGGCTTGGGAAGAAGTCAGGTTGGCTTTTCACTGCGCTTTATTTGAAGCAGCGTGCCTCCTCTCTTCAGACCGCTTATGGTGGGGTTCCTCAACCCCACGGCCTATTACCTGTTCCGGTTTCTTTAACTCGGTCAGGGTACCCGAGGATCATACCTTCCTTCCATCATCGAATGTTGTATCGGAAGGATGACAAGGCTGATCAATTGGTACAACTCTTTCTTTCTTGGTTCAGCTTGGCTAAGCTAATTCCATTAGCCCCCCCGATTTCCAAGGGTACCTTTGAAAGTATAGTTTCGCCATTATCACCTGATATACGCCCTGACGGGCTTATTGAAACCAGTTTCATAAACTCGTTAACTTTTATATCCCTTTCGTATCAACTATCCCTATAAGTCAGGGGTTAGTTTGGGAACCAACCTGGAAGGCTGTTCCTAATGTATCGCAAAAGGTCGTTGACAGGAAAACCTTGACTACGAAAGTGGTTAAGTCTGCTTTCTTAGCTTCAAACAAGAGTTAGGAGCCTTTCTTGTCATTCAGACTTATATTGAAAAGTATGCAAAGGAACTCTTTCAACTGTTTCACAGCCTAGTCTCGCATTATGGCCGGAGCGCACTATTTACGCTCTCGATCCCTCTAATGATGAGTTATTTAAGGCGGACTTTGCTGAGGCTCGTACGAAGGATTACTATTGTGATCTTTCCGCTGCGGATGCCCCAGTAAAGACAGGCCGATTAGCCGCAACGCTGGAGGGTGCTGGGAAGAGAAGAGTGTTCGCTATTGGTAATTACATCAAACAAAGGTTGTTGGCCCCGTATCACCGGTGGTTTATGACGATACTTCGCCGGATACCTATGGATGGTACGTTCGATCAGCGTCGTCCGTTAGACTACTTAGTTGGGTCTAATGTGACTTACTGTTTTGATTTAAAGTCAGCGACCGATAGGTGGCCTTTGCCACTTCTTAATACGGAGTTTAGGAATCGGGTATAGGTGCTGTCCATTCCATAGACGAGAGACCCGCTGACCCACTAGTGGTTTTAGTTGGTAAAAGACAACAGGTTCAAGACAAAGGTATGTCACGGGAGATGGAGCGAAAGCACAAGGCCAGTTCTCATCAACTGAGAGCTCCACTCCAAGAGAGGGAAAGCAGCACAAGTTGAATTCAATTCCGTGAGACCTATGAATGAGATCTATTAGGTTAGGAGACCCTTTGACCATTTTTTATAAATATATAACAGTAGAATAGAACGTCGAAGATAAAGCGCCTTTTAAGGATATGGGAATCAACTTCGCCTTCATCAACCAAATGGGAATCAAGGTGAGAGCCGTGGCCGGGCCATATACATAGGGGCGATGGCTCGTCGGGTTCCAGAAGTCTCATGTTCGGAACGTGTGAGAGCTCGGCTTGGGGCCTAAGAAATGAATATAAGCTTGGATTAACCAACAAAGACGTAGCATGCGCTGGAAGGATGGATAGCGTCAACATACTACGAGTGGCGCTTTCCCAATCAAAATACCGGAGAGCACCCCTTCTCCCGAGGAGTATAGAAGCCCACGGAGCGGGACAGAGGTCAGAGCCTGTTCAAATATAAAGATTCCTGCCTCCTGCTCCAGCTGCTAAAAAGAGTGACAAACGGAAAGAAAGCGTTCAAAAGCGAGGTTCTGAAAGAAAAGAAGAGTATCTCTGTTGAGTTAGCAGAGAAGAGGGTATAGTTAGAAAGAGCATAGCGGACCTGAGGTCGAATAGATCGAAGACGGAAGAGAACAAGAGCAGTTCCGGTTTTATAGAGAAAAGGAAGCGAATCAACGGTCAAAAAAAAACCCTCACTCATCGCTCGCCTTCTTCCGGTGTCAAGCCATTGATCGGTGGGGTTGTCGTCCATCTTGATCCGCAGAGGAAAGTCTCGTTCACTATGAGAGATTTGCTTGCCTGAAATGGGTGAGGCATTGACTCGACCCGCCGCATATATATTTTAGTATTTTGTTTCTTTGAGAGAATTCCATCCATCCTCCCCTGGCACGAGAACTCAATGGCACTCGGGGCTCAACCCCTTTTCTCTTCTGTCAATCCGTGGCAATCGAATGGGGTTCCCTTGCTCAAGGGCTTCCCTTATCCGTTCATGAAAGCCACTACGGTCCTCATTCACTCACTGGCATCTCAAGCATTCCTGGAGTCTCCATGGCAATCGAGTTGAAGACGATTCATCACTCGACTCAATCCTGGTTCCGTGCAGGGCTCAATCGTGTGTTTTGGCTACTTCAATTGGGAGCTTCTTGTCCTTAGTCACCTCATTGGACAAGGACTCACTTCAGCACTCGCCCCTTCGTCTGTTGTCAAGCCATGGCGATCGAATGGTTTCCCGAGATAGGGTGGTGGTCCAGATCTCATTTGTCTGCATTGGCCGTGCGCTATAACCGAATTGAGTCCCCCTCCGTGGGTGGATCTTTTCATAATTCGTGCCCTACGCTACGCGCCTTCTGACGCAGATTTAATTAGACGAACGCTACGCGCCTTCATCAAAGCAGATGCTGACCTCGGCATTCCCTCTTGCTTGTTTACCTCTTTCCGAAGAATAACTATCGAAGACGAAGGTGTACGAACAGAATATAGAACGGTCTCAGAGGCCAAGTTCACTTAATCAAATCGCGAGTTAGGAACCGGCTTTGACTGACAGCTAGTGGGACTGAAAAAACACGTTTTTTCTAATAAAATTTCTCGCATCTCTTTTCTTTCAGAACCTATAGGTCTTCCGAATTCACTTGCTGCTACGCCCTTTCCTTTCGTTCGTTTGTGTCCGGGTCTGGGGCACTGGCTTATCTAGCACTGAGGCAGACGGGACCAAGGGCTGCTTTAGCAGCTGAGTCAGAGGATCCACTTCTTTCATTGTTAGACTTAGAATTGGATGAGACATCAGAAAGTAGGGATCGGCAGCATCCACCAACTCTACTTTCTCTAAACCGAAAGAAGAGGAGAAAGCTCATAGGAAGCGGAACGAACAGAACTGGTGATCTCAGAGAGATTCTCACACTAGGCTGCTCCCGACTCATAATCTCACGTAATAGAGAGAAAGGCATTTGACTATGCACTCGGGGAGACAGGGGAGGATGTCCTTACCACTGAGTCTTTGCCTTATTTCGCTGGTCAAGCATCATCGGACGAGTTTGAAGCTTGTCCAGTAGCCAGTTAACCTTACCAAGTTGGCACCACTATAGGCGCAGGCCGAGCAACAGATCCTCCAACAAGGTTCCGAAGGAAAAATCGCGAGTTTTTTTTATATGTTATATTAGAGGTGGAAGGCCTTGGATTAGCGTACGAGCCTAGATAAGCTCCAGCTTCCAAAGTGGGTAGAATATTTCAATTTTGTATTCACATTAGTGCTTTGAGGAGGGAAAAGGTTAAGAACGGAGAGAAGATGCTTTTTCAGCCAAAGCAGTATCCGCATTGGTTGTTTGCGATCCCTCTACTCGGTATTGAGATCCCGGATCGGCTTAAAAAAAATCTCCTTGCTTAGAAACTCCAGGTAAAGAGAGACTCCACCCATTTCATAAAGTATGAGACGAGAAAATAACGAATTATAATACTAATTATGGGGGGGGACTGGTTCCTGTGATCACTGAGCAATTACTTCAACCTCGGAGTCAATCCTCTCGCTAACATACCGGGTTGTTGAGTCAGCCAGGTGTGACTGCTGCTTTTCACGATAGCGACTAAGTAAAGTAAATCACTTTTAATGTATCTCCGGCGAGAGACAGAGTTGGATTGCCTGTTTTTACCTCGGAAGTGGGGAAGCGATCCGGGCATTCTACCAAAGCGACGGCGGGGGGTTCGTGACCGTCGCCTTAAGAGTTCGATCCAGGCAGGGAGAAAAGAAGGCATTTGACGTGAAAAGACTATTGCCATTTAGTATTGGTTGCAGCAGGAAGGAGAGAGGGTTCAATACCCGATTTGAGAACGTGGTAACCCTTTTATACTATTGAAGTATGAGTTAAGCGCGATTGAAGTATTCATTACTTCCCTCTCTCCTGTAGTAGCACTCTATTCTCCCCGTACTGATGAGTAAGAAACTCGCTTCAAGCTCAGTTAGTCAAGGAATCCGGAGATAGGTTCACCTGTTATGACGTTTCGATCTATGGGCTTTCTTTATTTAGTAACGAGCTTTGTTAAAGAGATCAGAGAGGGGCTGTAACAACGAAAGAGAAAAGGTTCTCTTTTAAAGCTATGGAGTTCATTCTGAATGAAAGAGGATTAGATTAGTTGTTTACTCTTATAGAAGCTGACGGCAAGAAGTAAATCGCTTTCAGTATCTCTTGCTTCTTTGGTTAGTTCAGTACGAGTGGCAGGCGCAAACTGGCGCAGGCAATATATTTTGTTTTTTAAGTAAATATGCGATTGAAGTGAGAAAGTCAAGCTTTTGCCAGAAGATGAGTCTTTCAAGTATCGGTAACATTCCCATTATCCTAGTCTAGTACGCGGGGGACTCTCTTCAAGTGGAGTAAACAAAACGGGAGGCGAGCGAAGTGAGGTCAGTTGAGTCTAGCATTCCTGTGCAATTCCCTTCCTTTAATTAGAGCGACTTCCCGCTCTTCTGTCTGTCATCTGTCAACTGGTAAGGGTCGCATCTGTCCAGTAACTGTCCTGTAGGCGGTCCAATCGCTCATTCGTCCACGAATACCGTCCTACGAATACTGTCCTCTAGCTTCTTTCCCGAGTGAATTTCGATGTCCTATTTGATCTAAAAAGAAGCCCTGTGAAAGCTGTATGTAATAGGGAGCTATACGGTCCATTAACCTTGCTGGAGTGGCCTTATTTATGTGCTCTAGTCGAAGTAGCAAGCAAGCCAGCCAGCCTAGCAGAGTCATCCTTCCCTCGGGAAGTAGCACTCTAGTCCGTCCTTATTCGCGACGGAAGTATCTGCAAGTGAAAGGAAGGCGCGTAGCGGTTGAATGAATGGATCTGAGAAGGAATCAATCTGTGCCAGTTATCTCTTAATAGCATCCGCAGAAGAAGCAGCAGAGCGTCGGTTCGGGTAGAACAGAATTCCACTCTTTCTAAAAGAGAAGCAGCAGCAGGAAAGCAGTGCAGTTGCCGTCCGTGAGCTAGGGCAGTTGCGGGATAATCTGATTTCGGGGAAGCGGGGATATTCAATATAGTTTGATTCTGAAATGCTTGCTAGATTACTTGCTTGCTTTCAGCTTTACAAGTATAGTTCCCAGGTCCGGCATATAGTATAGTTTGACAAAGATCTTTCTTCAAACTGTGCCTACTCGCCTCTCTCTTTGGTATTCCTACGTGCAAGTGAACAACCTTCTCTTGGCTCGGGGACAGATCAGAGCGACGGTTCGGGTAAATAGAACCGATCTATCGCATCACGTCAAGCTAACCTTTTCCATCTAAATGAACTTTGGCGGACTCGGATGGATTGGCTCACGTAAATTGGCTTTCTGACTCAGCTCACCTTTCTCAGAATCTGGATTCGGGTTCTTCAGGGACAGTGGAAGGGTAGACCACAGAATGAATATCAGCACCATGTTGGAAAATTGCTTTTCTTACTCGCTCCATCATGAGTTTAGGGGGTACTAAGAAGTTGTGCTGAAGCAGTGTTCATCTCTTCAGCTACTGAAAGACATCGTCGGAGCAACTTTTTCAGCTGAATAGATGCTTGATGCTGTCCAGAACGTCGAACTAGAAAGATGAGATGGGCCGATCCTCCACGTGAACTGGCAGCCATAGCAATTGAACTCTGGCTTGAATGAGAAGGCTATCAAAGCCTAAACCCCTCATCAACTTGCTGTTGGGCAATGGACATGTGACCTGGCTTGGGGCGAAGTCCCTCTGGCACAGGAGCTAAATGGCCTTTCGCGTGACGTACTGGCATCATAAAATGCGGAACCAACCCCACCTCGGTATTTCTTCTAGAAGCAAGCAATGGATCCGGGTTTATAGAAATATGTTATTTCGCCGACGCCACATAAGGCAAAGTTCAGCCATACAGAAGGTGCTTGTTTGGTATAAAGTAGCCGACGAGTAGACGCACCAAATGCCAAAAGAGCAAGAACTATTTGTTCGTACGCGTTTTCTAACGAACGATCAGTCCGTGCGTGATTCCCGATAATGCATCGCTCCGCATATAATCTTTGCGAAGATTATCTCTCCTCTCCCGTCGGTCGACGGATTTAGGTCGCTCAATGAGGATATTGACGACATAAAGGGATCCGATCTCAATGGAAGTACAATGATCGGACCTCTTACCCACGTCAAAACCGCAGGGAGAGAGGAGATGAGGAATATAAGAAAGAAGGTCAAACAGAGTAGAAATATAGATAGAGAGATGAAGGGGTCTTTGTCGGAGCCCGAAATCCATAACAGATCGCGCTATGGATCGGCCATGAAGGGTCTTCAATCTTTTAAATTCATATTTTACTCCATGCAGAAAAGAAAGAGCACAGACGGTGGTGAACTTAGGATGGTGGTCACCCTGCGGGAAGGCCATTTCATCATGATGTGCTGAATACGGCTTCTTATAACTCGTAGGAATTGGAATTCCCGGAAGAGCCATCTTCTTCAGTGAGGCTGCAACTGCGGCGTCAATAGCTCTTTGCGGGCCTTCTGGTGACATAAACGGTCCTCCTTGTGATGGGCCAGCTGCTGAAGCTCCTCTTTCTTGTCGCTCAGGTATAGCCGTAGACGAAGATGCTCTATTGGGGTCAGACTGTGGTGTGACAGGCGGGGGTCGGACTGTAGTATTGGACTGCGCTTGTCTAAGGACGCTCTGAAGTTGTAGAGAAAGTTCCTCGATTTGATGACGGTCCTTCTCTATCATTTGTTCTATCATCTGGGCGACGTTCCCCCGCTTGGTCAGCGTCTGCCATCATTACTGCTTCGGCAAGATACTGTCGGGCTGGTGAACCACGCGGGCGTCGGGAGAGAAGTGGAACGGTACTCTGAGAATAGAGAACGAGTCTCGTCCCCTGAGTCAGCAGATTCTTCTGCGCCGTGGAGCGCCTGGCTGGCTTTAGTAAGCAGCCGGGTGCGTGCACCTGGACGAGTGGCGATACTTCTCAGCTCCTCTTCCTCCGTAGGTAGTTGCTTGAAACCGGGAGAACCTCGTGGTAGGCTGTAAGCCGAATGAGAGAGCTATTAAGCTTTAAGGTCAGAAGACAGGGAGTAAACAGCACAGACAAGAATCCCGGTGTTAAGTAGTCCGATAGCCAAGCAGAAGGGAACTATCATTCAAATAAGTAAGCCGGTAAGCTAAGAATACTGGTGTCAGGTGGTAGTTCAGCCAAAGCCGTAGTTCAACCATAAGAGTAGGACAGGTCAGGAAAGAGCATAGGCAGGGTCCAAGTAAATTTGCATGAGTTTTGCTGGTCAGACATCGATCATAGAAGCGATCTCCTTCATAGCATGGCATCTTCCCTTGTTCCTTGATCAGTCAGCCACTCCGTCAGTAATTGCCATCAATAGTAAGATGAATCAACTCTCCTCAATGATACATCCCGGAATGTGGAATACCAGGATTTGAGATTCATTTATTTATATGTTGGTTCCGTCTAGTGGATCCTCCTCTCAGAGGTTGGGATTAAGAGCCATATTTCGTACATCATTAAGAAAAGGGTCTTCCCATTACTATTCTACTCCAGGGCGTTTTCCTGGGCATTCTCTCGACGCTTAAAAGAAAATTCACCGGGGGACCCCGAAATGCTGTTGTGGAATGGCCTGAAAAGGCCTGGAAATGGCCATAGCATTTGGCAGTGGGGCTAAAGACACCGGGAGAATCGGTCTTGATAGATGTTTTCTCTTCTTTCTTTTTGGGAAATCCCTTGGAAAAGGCGTCGAGACTCCGTACGGAAAGGGCTTTTTCCAACCTGAGGAATGGCGTCGGGTGGGAATAGAAAGGCCTAGTCCCGTCTCTGCTGGAATAACTAAAGAATGAAAGGAGGCAGGCTCACTAATCGAGATTCCCAACTATGCCTTTCCTGCTACTCCCGCTGCGGGCTTTGCTACTGCTCCCGGGTTTCGATCAGGAGCTGCTCCTGTCTTTGCCACTGTCCCTGCTCTCGCCCCCTATTCTCTAAAACTCTGATGTATGCTACCCCTGCCTCTGGTTCCTTTGGTTTTGCCCTCGCTACTCCCGCCACTGGCGGTATTGCTTCTAGCTTTCGAGATGAAACGTCGAAAGTTAAGAACAGAACTAGTTGAACCTGCTACTGGGAAAAGCCCCGCAGAAAGAAATTGGTAGAAGCTAAATATTGACGGCTCGCTTATTGACAATAAGCTTGGCATTGGCTTCATTATAAGGGATGATTCGGGCAATATTATGACAGGTGAATCCAGAGGGGTCGAAGGAGATAACATCATGGCGAGCTGTCTGCTATCCAACTGGGCGTCAAGAAGGCGATAGATATGGCTTGCTCAAAGCTCTGGATCGATACTGCTGACTCTCAAGCTGCGAGCTGCGGAAAGATTGATTAACCATAAAGCTTTGATTGGCCATGGTAATGTTATCAAAAACTCGCGACACATCGTCGAAAGAGCTCGGAAGACTGGCAGACTGGAGAGTTTCCCATAGTTGGAGGGAAGGGAACAGATGTGCGGACGAGCTAGCAAAAAAAGGTGCCAAAGGGCGTAGCACAAAAGTGTTGATGAAGGGAATGCTCCCCAGAAGACTGGCAGGAGAAGATAAACGAAGCTATGCTTACGAAAGGGTCAAAGGCGGAGAATTTTTTTTCCCCTTTCCTTTGGGTTGGGCTTTGGTGTCTTCTGTTGCATTGGCTATGGCCAGGACTATGCTTTGTATGTAATAGCTTTTCTATATTAAGAAAGAAAGCGGTAGGGGTCTTTAAGCGATAGGGCAAAGCCCGCTTTTCCATCAAAAAGAAAAATTTAAAAATGAAGGCCGCGCCAGGGAACCGTTCATTCCTCCCGGTCCCGGCTCTCGCTGTAAGGTAAGCCTATAGCGATAGTCAAGCTTATTTAAGTTGAGTCAGTCCTCTTAGCCCGTCTTACACACTAGGAGATGTGTCTAGCCTAACACACTCGCACTCGATTCCATAAGATGCTCCTCTTCTGTCAAGGAATTTCGGAAGAGGTCGAATCAAGACCTCCGCTTGAAAAATGGAATATTTATATGTAATAGGCTTATCAGTTAATGATCCGATCATTCCCCCCCGACTGTATCCACCGTTCAAGTGGTTAAAGTCTCCCCCAGAGGGACTGTCCACTACCTTGCACCTCTTTGGTGGCTCTATCTACTCACAATGGTTCATAATATCATAGACTATGGGCGTCACGGTACTGTGAAGTACCTGGCGCGGACCGGTGGTACCGGTCCAGGTTCAGATCGCGTGTGGGGTCTGACCCTCAATAGGGCGAGTCCCCGGTTGGCACTATAGGATCGTCGTGGGACAGGATCCCCGGTTCTGTAGTGTTGATTTGGGTACTTAACCCGCCTATATACCTGGTTAGGTGAACTGGGTACATAGTCCGAAGGCAAAACTACCCTCGGTGCCCCCCTAGGGACCCCCATGAGAGGGTCACTTTAGGTGAGTTTGGGTGGTGTGTAGTTTGTGTAGTGCTGGTTGGGGATCCACGTAGCCCTCTACCCCGTAATGGGGTAAGGCGGAAGCCCCGTGATACAGTCCTATGGGACCTTTCACGAAGTGTGACGAATTCGAATTTGTTTACACCCAGTGATTGGTACCGGATTGAGATCACATATAGGAAGCATAAACATATTTCACTATGTCTATGTCCCCCCTCTTCCAGTCACTACTCAAACTATCACCCATTCAATGGCAGAGAGTTTTAGAAGACTCTCGGGTCATGAGAGGTTACCTTAATAAATAAGGTTATTCTCTTGGCCACTGATGATTTAACTAAGGAGATGTGTATAACAGCCTACCTGTTTGCTAGGCAGGTGGTCAGGTTGGTTCGAAAATCAGGACTCCTTTACACTGCTCTTTATTTGAAGCAGTGTGCATCATCCTTACAGATGGTGTATGGAGGTGATAAATATGTTCCTTCCTTACTGCCTGTACCAGTCTCCCTCACCCGATCAGGGTATCCACGGATTATCCCCTTCTTTTCATCGCAATATGATTTATAAGCGTGATGAGAAGGCTGATTTACTTGTTCAATTTCCTCTTTCGTTCTTCTCTTTGAGTAAAGTGGTAGCACTTGCTCCTAGAGTTAGTCGGAAGACCGTCTGACAGTATAATCAGACCATGGGATGATCCCGACTCTATCTTATCATTAGATAGTTAAGTAAAAAGTAAGCTTCCGACTTTGGTAAGTAGATATATGCCCTGGTTGACCACTATTCCCCTTAACCAAGGGATGACGTGGGACCCGACATGGAAGGCCTTACTTACCCATGACGATTACTGAAAGAATCCGTCGAACTACGTGTTGTCAAGAGGAAAGGGGCTGCGCGTGGTAAACGCTCAGTCTTCACCTCATTGGCTTACGAGCGCGAAGGCTTTCAATTCCTTATGCAGTGGGTACATGCCTATGGCCAGCAATGGTCTATGAGTATACTATGGCCACATAGAGTCCTTCCCCCTAGGGATGAGAATAAGAAACTCTTCTCGGAGTGGGATCTCGAAGATTTCGAGAGGAACACCGGCCCGTCATTTGCCTTCTCCCACGGATCTCAATTGTCCGCCTATAGTTGGTCGTCTATGTTCGCTGGTTGAGGGAGGAGGAAAGAGGCGTATTATTGCCATAGGTAACTACATTAATCAGAGGTTGCTTCGACCCGTTCATGACTGGTTGATGCAGGTCCTTAGTCATATCCCACGACGATGGGACGTTTGACCAAACAAAGCCTCTTGATAATTTAGTTGGCAGCAGTGTGTGTTACTCATTTGACCTCCAGTCTGCTACCGATAGGTGGCCGCTTTTGTTGTTATTTGAGATAATGCAATACTGTTTTGATCGGTCTTTTGCCTCCAGTGTGGTTAATTCTGCACTGGCGAGTAACGTGTTTGAGGTTCCCTTTGTGAAAAGGAAAGCCTCTCGACCTTTCATTCGGGGAAGGGCAACCGCTCGGGTATCATGCCTCTTTGGCCTCTCTTCGCACTCTCCCACCATATATTGGTGTGGTGGTGTGCGGAACAGGTTCACCCTGGACGTCGAGTTGGAGTCATATGCGGTACTCGGCGATGACAACATCATCGCTGATCAAGAAGTGGCTGACGGTCTATGAGTCTGCTGTTGGGCAGCGTCGGGGTAAAAATTGATTATAAAAAATCCCTTGTCTCTCACACAGGCTCAGCAGAGTTTGCTAAGCGTTTTCGAGTGAAGGGGTTGAGTGTGGACTTAAGTCCGGTGTCAATCCGACAATTGTTGAAATTCTCATCACCCATTTGGACTTGTGGCAATTCAGCACGACGTATCCATCGTGTCGATTTTCAACAATCGCACGGGTGGGTGGTGCCGGATATCGGACCGTCATCCCCTCTGGATCATCGTGGGAACTCTCACTTTGAGAGAGTTTTTGTGATGAGGATGAAGGCCAAACTTCCTTTTCCTTTATGGTTGGGAAGGGGTCTTTCCTTGAACCCTTACCTCAGAGGACTTATGGTTGAGTTCGTCGAGGAAGGAGATGCGGCCAAGAGAGTTAATCTTATTCCCTGATGAGGAGCTTGAAGGGATGAAAGATTTTATTGAATGGTCTTGTCTCCGATCGTCGGGTAAAGGCGTCGGCTTAAGTATGGTCAATGGTACAATAGTAAAGCTTTGAGTCCGGATGTTGACCGTCGAATCCTTCTTCTCAGCCCCTATTGTAAATAGGAAGTGGAATGTCAAAAATCTTGAACCGTCAGATTGTCGACTTCTATGGAAAATTGTTGATATGGTGGCTTTGAGAGGTATAGACTATAGACCGCCTCTCCCCTGCTCTATGCCCATTAAAGGTTGGATTCAGGGAGGTGCCTGTGGTACCATGTTCGTCAGTGTGTCCTTTGGGTCTTAACCAGCCCGACGGCGCATAGTGGGATTGTTTTACCTGGGCAAGAGATTGCCTTTGTTTGGTACCAATCCTACTAAAAAAAAAAGACTGACTCTCAGAGTCCTCGCGCCTTGTCGCTAAGCTTTCGACAAAAGCAAGCAATATGGCGCGAGAAGGGGTACGCAGTTGCAAGTCCGGGTCATCAAAAAGGTGATGACAAAAGCAAAATGGGAGCGAGAACCCGTCGACGGATCAAGGGCGTCGAGCCCCTTCAAAGTCATAGGCGGGATCAAAAGAAAAGGTCGAGGTTACCGCTTGAAGATTAGCCCTACTAATCGGACTGAGTTCTATGTAGTACCAGCGGGAAGGCTCAATAGAACGGGATCCTCACGTCCACAATGGACCTTCGCCTTGACTACATGACGGGTCCTTCACTCACGCGGCTTTCCGTTATAGATGCAGAATAGTTGGATGGAGTCTCCCTCAGTCACTCCGTCGGGACTACCGTCACGAGTCAGATTTTTTCCGGAATTCTTTCTTCTCAAGTCAAAATGCAGATTCCAAAATGTTCCGAACTCTTTGAACACGACGTTTTTTGGGGAGTCGGCATCCATTATGGGGAAGTTGGGTCACATCGTAGATAGACAGAATTCGAGATTTCACTCCCACTCCTTCACCTCGAAAACCCTCTCTCCAGCTCAAGATCACTTTTTTCTTTTTCCTGAAATAAGTGGATCCTTTCACTTTCATCACAACTGACTTCAAACCAATCTTTCTGGCAGATCGCCCCACATGTTCCGCAGTTGCTTCAGCAGCATACCGAGAAAGACGAGACCGACCTTTTCTTTCCTCCAAAGAACCTGCGGAGGCCCCAGTCTTCTTATTCCCCCTAGCATCTGTCACGGTCACAAAGGTCTTCTTTTTGATCAGTAAGACATGGACAAAATCTCTTTTCTTTTTCCGTGAACATTGCTCATCTTCCTCCGAGATGCTCTGTACGAAGTTCATGGACTTGAAACTGCCCGCACCCGCAAGCCCAAGCCTATCAGTTTTGGCCGTTGTTTTTTCCTGGGGCATCCTATGTTCAAAGTGTTTAGAAAGCATTTGCTCTTCGTAGCGCTCTCACTCATCGGTCGCTTCTGACATGTAATTTTTCTTTTTTTCGTTACTTGACTGAGCGTAGCGGGCTCCGCGCCCGGTACAATGAATAAGG
>Ga0268250_10000049_pt1 | contig 57506 bp, 57 predicted proteins | sample AgamicAsSfe_FD_200448 | JGI IMG/M metagenome (GOLD analysis project Ga0268250, IMG submission 200448) | Agave microbial communities from Guanajuato, Mexico - As.Sf.e (v2) (version 2) | ecosystem: Host-associated > Plants > Phyllosphere > Phylloplane/Leaf | place: Guanajuato, Mexico | collected...
CCGTCACCCTCTCAACCTCCCTCCCCTCGCCAACAATAATCTACCTCCCTGGCCCCACGCCCAGCAATCACGGCACGCCCGTCATGCCCTCTTCTTCGTCCTTGTTGACCTCGTCCCTTGTCCAGGGCAAGTCTGGATATTCGGAGCCCCTTTTTACGATCGCGACGACCTTTCCGACTGGGTTCTTCGCCTCACTCGCGGGCATCACGTCCTGCTCGACGGATGTCCAGCCCAGCGAGACGACGTTCTTCGATGTCGCAGGGACGACGGAGTTTGTCCTCTCCTTGGGATGCGGGACTACGCCGTTTGATCCTTTCAACACTCCCGCCGCCACTGCCACAGGTACTGGGAGCGTCAAAACAACTCCGTTGAACTGCTATCCAGGCTACGGCTTCCCGGCCTCCGCCTCCCACTCCATCTCCATCTGCTGTCCCCCAGGCGGCTGGAGCACCACGACGCTCGGACCGGCGGAAAGTGATTTCCCCAATCTGTACTGCGTGACCAGTGTTACTGTCGCGGCGGCTTCTACAACTCCTGCCAGAACACCCAGTACACCCAGCACGTCTTTGACATCCTACCTCCCCTCCGCAACAGGCATCTCCGGCATCTCCGCCATTTCCGCCGCTTCGTCGCAAGTCATCGCTCGAAGGCAGTACGGGGGTAGCGCGTCGACGACGCCGCCGGGGGTGAGTGTGGTGACGGCGGAGTTTGTGTATGTCAAAGCTGCGACGACGACGGTGGGGGCGGGTTCGAGCTCAGCCTCAGCCTCAGCCTCAGCCTCTGATTTAGGCTCAGGGTCAAGCTCTGGCACGGTCGTGGGAGGAGGACCGATTGGGAGTCCTGTGCAGGCGCCGACGTCGTCGCTGATGAGCGGTGGTGCGAGTGGAAGTGGAAGTAGCGGTGGCGCAGGTGCAAGTGGAAGTGGAAGTGCGAGCACGTCCGCGACGGTTTTGGTAGGCACGGCAACTGGTGTGGGAGGTGTGACAACGGGAGCTAGTTCGAGTGCGGGCGCGAGTGCGACTGCGACGGTGCATTCGGCGGGCGCGGCGGGACGTGTAGATGGGTTCGGACTGGGTTGGCGGGTCGTGGGTGTGCTGGTGGCTGCTGGTTTGGCGCTGGTGGTGGTGGGGTTGTTATGAGTGTCATGGATATAGGCGTCGATGGTGGTGCTGGAGTTTGGAACATGAAATACGAATGTGATTGACTGGATGTACGCCCTCATTCACCAAACTTGCAAGTTCATGTAAAGACACAATGGCCTTTTGGATACTCTCCGATCCTTCTTATTAGATCATGTCGTCAACACCTTGTAGCCCGCCCACAATCACGCCTCCTTACTCATCCCGGGCGAATGAGCGAACGGACGAGGTAGTCTTGAAGCAGCAGGAGCTCGATACATTCGCTTCTGAGCGAGTGGAGATACCGCTTCAGCCCTCTCATTCCGCGATATCCAGCGCTATCAGTAGTACTCCAAGCACGACCGAGACGTGATCGCAATGTGCTGGCATTCAGGTCATGAGGCGAAAGTGTGCTATATTCGTTCCTGCCCGCAGCGGTAACTATGTATCGCCAACAAACGAACACAAGGACCGAGCTAGACTGTCAGTATCGCAGGCTCGCAGCACGTCAGCTTCAGTAGCGGGAAGCAAGACTGAAGGCTGTGGCTGTGGCTGTGGCTGCAGACATCGGCTTTCAGACATGAACAAGCTTGACCTCTAGACTCATCGAACTGTTGCAGCCGGTTCCCACTGGCATGAAGAAGCATGGTGTCCGGACCTCGGCGGACAATTTAAAAATGTTTCGCTTGGATTAAATTAGACTATATTGAGTAATGTTCGTGCTATGGACAGTTCGTCTTATACCTTAGGGTTTCGTTCTCATAGAGTGATAATGGTGGTCACGTGAAACCTTCCTTTTCCTCCTTTTCCTCCTCCTCCTCCATCGCCGTCCTCCTCCTCCTCCTCCTCCTCCCCTTCTCACCTCACGTAAACGTGTTAACCCCACCCGCCCACTCCGTAAACAGCTCCAACGGGAACCTCTCCCCAATAACCTGATATCCCGCCTCATTCGGATGCAGATAATCCCCCGAGTTATAAATCGGGTTCAACATGCTATGATTGCTGGGGTCCCTCAACCACTCGTCAAAGTCAATCACCGCGTCAAACGTGCCGGAATTGCGGATGAATTCGTTGACGCGGTCGCGGAGGGCGAGATATAACGGTTTCGAATACGCCTGGATGGTGGAGTTGGGCGCGCCGAAGGGGGTGATGGTTGCGCCGAATACTGAGCTTGCTGTTAATATTGTGGGAGTGGATAGGGGCGGAAGGGAGGGTTTACCTGGGATGTTGAACGTATGCATGCGCGTGACCATCTGTTTGTACGCTTGCGTCAGGCGTTGATAGACGACTGTGGCGTTGTACTCTGTTAGGTCTCCGGTGCCAATATCGTTGACCTGAGAGTGTGTCAGCATCCCTTTCTCTCCCCTTCTTTCCAACATCAAGCAACTCACCCCCTCGAAAATCATCGCGAATCTCGTCCCCGGCTGCGCGATGACGTCCCTCTCAACCCTACTCAACGCATTCGGTCCGTTCCCATCCGTCAACACCCTATTCCCCCCGGCACCCTGATTGATAACCGCAATATTGCTCGTGGCGCTGGTATTCTGCATCGCCGCCAACACATTGTCCGGCCATCTGTTATTACCATTATTCCAGCTTCCGCGTCCGTCCGTGATACTATCGCCGATGATCACAAAGCTGGAGGCTTCGGCGGGGGCCCACGTCTCCAACGCCTCAATGAACCACCAATGCTGCTGCGTCACCGCGTCCGCGCCCGTGATGTTCTTCGCATTGATCTGGTTTCCCGTGCCGTACCAGCTGTTCACCCTGCTGCCCGGGTGCCCCGTGATGTAGTTGCTCGCTTGGCCGTTCTGAAGGTAAATGGAAATGGCGAGTTCAGACTGCGGGGCGATGTGGAAGTTCAGTGGATCCGAGACGGCAAGCCCTTGGTCGGGGATCGTGATGGACCGGTTCCCGCTGAAGGTGACGTGTTGGATGGTCGAGGTCTGGATCAACGATGAGCCTGTGCCCGGAGGGTAGGCAGGGCCGGCTAGGGTACCGTTGAGCGTTGCCGCCGGTACATCCGCATCAGGAAGTGGTAGTCTGCATATGTCAGGTCTGCGCTCGTGTAGTGAGGTAGGAGAAGGTGGAAACATAGAACATACGCAATCGTCACAGCAGTAATAGGCAGATTATTCAATCCAAACCGATTACTCAACCTCAATCTGATCTGATCGCCGCCAATGCTGGTGTGGATCGTCATTCGGATGGTCGTATCATTGAAGACGAGGTTCGTCTGATTATAGGGTGGCGAGGATGGCGGCAGGTTGGCGAATTCGACGAGTTGCGGCATGCTGCCCCAGGTGTCGACCCAGTGGTAGCCTGTCGTGCCGAGTGCTTGGGTGACATTTTGGGCAGAGACGAGAGAGGCGAGGGCTGCGAGCAGGGTGGTGAAGAGGGTACGGCCGGCCATTGCTGGGGGTTGAGGTGGACGGACGGTTGAGAGTGGTGGTGGTGGTGGTGTCAAAGGTAGCCAGGAGGAGAACTCAATCTGTTTATGTATGATTCGGTCAGATCTTAGACTAGCAAATCCAATGGATGATGCACAGACGATCAGGCTGTTTCAATGAGGCTCTCACAAGTGTGCGAGAGCGAGCTGTAGCTGTAGAAGGAGAGATTGAAGCATCGTGGCATTTCCTCCTGCGAGTCATCACAATCCTCTTTCCTCCTTCCTTCCCTCCGCACATCCGCATTCAGCCAGCTCACTCAGCATATCAATTCCATGACATTCGAGCTTCTTCTGCGCGGCTGTTCCTGAGAAGTGTTCCAAGTGTTTCATTCCCCCACGTCTATGGCTCGAGCCACACACGTCATCATGACAAGGCGGGGTCAAGCACCAACGGCGTGCGGAGAAAGACAGGACCTGCCATATGGCTAAATTGCTTAGGATGAATCTACAATACCTCACTATTCACAGACGGCATATGAAAAGGCCCATCTCTTGCCGCCTAGGTTGTACATGTTAGAACAACTCGGGCCATAGACAGGCGGTGAGAGGGGGGTTTCAGGTTTCATATGTTCATGTCATTCATGTCTCGAGGTATCCTATCCTGCCGCTATCCTGGCTATGCTTGTCTTCATAGTGTCATGACCTGTCTGTTCGTCCCTCTTCCCATCTAGTCTACAAATCAGCCAGTTAGCCAGCCAGCAAGGCGGGATATCATTGTCGTAAGTCATTCTTCATCGCCTAGGTCACATCCCATCGACGGCCGTGCCGGGCTCACCATACCCTTTGCATTTCACACATTTCGCCTCAGCCCTTTGCTCCAGCACGTCCAACACCTATATTCACACACCCTCAGCCATCGCCATACCCCATGCCCACAGCTTCTCGAACCTATACAGGCGGTCCCTGACTCCTCCTAATCTCCCTCGCGACCGCATCCTCCAGAATAACAGGCTCATCATCATCCCCATCATCCATCTGCAACCCCAACCCATTCCTTCCCCCCTCTTCCTCCTCCTCCTCCGCCATCTGCTCCCTCGCAAACGCAATCAAATCCGACGCCTGTGACGCCGACCTCGCCGGTAATTGCGACGTGGAAGCTGATGACGATGACGATGCTTGCATCTGACTTGTCTGTCCATACCCTGCGGTCTGTCCGTGATCACGGAACAGGCGCACTGGCGACCTCGTGGGTGATTGCTGTGGTACGCGTGGAGATGGCGACGCACCTTTGTCGAGTATTGGGCCGGCGTAGGGTTCGAGATCTTTGGAGGATGTGGTGAAATGGCTGACGATTGGGGTGTAGCTCTGTGCTGTGCTGACGCTACTGGGATTGCGTTCGTGGCTGGAGGTTGTAGCTGTGGCTGGGATGGAAGTGTCGGCGTTGCTAGTAGTAGCCACAGGGGTCTCCAGATCTGGACTCAGACCGAGCTCCTGCCCTTCACTGCCAGGTGAGAAGCCAGGCAAGTGACCTCCAAGCCCGCTGAGGCCGCCTTCGATGTCACGGAGCAGTCGAACATATTCTTCGGGCACCAGTCCATTCTCACCAGTTTTGGGATCTTGCGCGACGAGCCAGCCTTGCCCGTGGCGGTAGCTGACCCAAAGCACCTGACCTTCGAGGAGAGGCAGCTCATTTTCGTTCTCGCGTGTGAAGTCAAACAGAGCCACGGCCTTGCCATGCATTTCTTCGTCTGGAGAGGCAATATGGAATTGGTAATCGCGAGAGTAGCGTGATTCGTCTTCATCGTCGAATGGTACTGGTGAGTGGGCGGGTGATTCGTCATTGGAGTCAGATTCGCCTCCTACATCGTGATTGTCGTGGGATGGAAAGTATGAGGTTTCAGGCTGATGCGACCGACCGCCATTGTGTGTATGTGTTGTTGATGTCTCGCCAGCATGAGCTGAATCGTGTGTGACTCCACCTGCCTTCGATCGCCTTGAACCTGATCGCTCTTCGATTCGGCCACGCCCTTCAACATCAGAGAAGCCCGACTTGCTCTTTTTGTTCTTTGCAGATCTGACCACCGGACTCAACAGATCTTCATCCTCTTTCCATGGTGGTCCATCCTTGAATCCTGTGCCAGATAGATCTAGATTCGTTGGTGATCCTTCTCCTTGCCCAGGTTCCCCTCGCCATCCATCTTTACGTTTTGTAAGCGTCTTCGTTGATTGCGAAGGTGGAGCTGGCTCATCTTTCGCATGTCCATAATGTAGTTTGTTGGTAAATGCATATGCAAAGTCGCGGACGTTGGCGTGAGGAAGACTGGAGGGACAGACTGGATAGACAGCTGACGGTGGCCGTGATCGTGCAGAAATTGTGGTGGCATGATTTGGTAAAGCAGGACTAGCTCTTGAGTGTGGTGTCGGGATGTGCGGCGGGGTCGCTGCGAGGGCTGGAGAAGGTGCGGATGTGTTCAGTGGTGGTAGGAGTGAGAAGTTTGGGTTTCCAGTTGCGCCTCGTGGTGAGAAGGGTCGCGTGACTGGACCTTGGTCATCTTGCCATGATTCTGGGAGGGTGTGTATTGAGATCGGAGTGACAGTCGAGGAAGATTTAGAGTCCAGCGCCATGACGAGAGAGCGTAACGAGGCCGAAGTTGTTGTTCATGCATGTACTCCGTGGAGCAGAAGAGAATCACTCTGAGGTTGTCGTCCAAGGCCCCCAGTCTAGGAGAGACACCACGCGGTGACCAGAAAGTTGCCGCCCAGAAGCCGTGTGTTGTCGCGCCTGACCTTGACTCCTGCTCTTTCTGCGTGCTGCCTGTCCGCCTTGCCGATTGGACTTTCTTCGAACCAACTTACTTGACGTGTATTGGGAAGCCGTGGCTTCTGTTGATACTGTCGAGTCGATGTGTATATCTGACGATGGTTGGTGGTTGGATGGCCTAGAGGTAGAGTTGAAGAAGTGAAGAAGCGGGGTCGTCAAGTTGTGGTTGAAGCTAGGCGAAGATGAGACGGGATCGACAGATGCTATCGTACCGCTCTTCAGATCTTGTCAGTTGTGTCCAGCTCGAGAAGCGCTGAACGAGGTACTTACCGCGCCGTGAGATGGGAGAAAGCAGCAAGACGAAGTAGCAAGTGATGTAGAGCGAGAGTGAGGCACTGAAACCAGAAGCATAAGGGTGTTTTCTAAACCAACGCGAAACAGCAAATCCTTGTCGGATGCAGAAGCCTGTGATAGGGTGTGATGGGCTGATCTTTATTTAGAAACTTGCAGGGGCCCGCCAGCCTCCTCGAGGACATCAAGGACAGTCCAGCATCTTGCTCGTTCAGATGATTTCCTGGCACGAATTCAACAGTCTCTGTCTACCTAAGTTGATTATGCATGGAAGGACCACGATACTGTACTGCTTGCTGTCATGTTGAGAGAAAATCATCGAGACAACTCCTGGGAAGAGCTGCCGAAGCACGCATGCACGAATCTGAAAATAGCCCTGAAACAACCCCACCTTGTGTAACCGTTTCCTCAGCTAACCCTGCTGAACCTCTGTGTTTCGTCCAGACTGTCCTATAAGTCCCTATCGCCGCGAGAAGGAATGCATTCGCTCAAAACCTTCCATGGACATTCTGCTTTTTGCAATTCCGCAACGTTTGTACACTATGGCAATATCTTCGACGCCGTCTCCGCCTGATCCCTGTATGGCCCCAATGCAATCGGCAACTCTCCCGAATATCCCACGTCCCCCAGTGCATTCTCCAACTGCTTTGCCACTTTGCCAACAAGCTTCGCAATCCATTTATCATTGACCACCGCATCTACCGTCGTACGCTTGATGGAGTGCCTGATATCGTGGGAAACGGCCTTCGTAAAGTCTTTCGTCATGCCTGTAAAGTCTTTCGTAACCCCTTTGATGTCCTTGAGATAGCCCATGTGCAACGCCTTGAAGCGGCCATGGCCGTGAGACTGGCTCTGAGTTGATTCCCTCGAGAGACTCTCATTCTCGTCGAGTCGCTCGTCCAAACTAGCAGTATCGGAATCGGCATCAACAGGCACACTCTTTGGACTCGTGAGACCCGACTTGTCCATCTCAATGAGCTTGGTCGCTTTGACCAGTGCAGCGACAAAGTTAAGAAGTTCCTGGTCTACGACCGCAGGCAAGCGGGCATGCACAGAAAGCTTGCCAGCGGTTTCGTCGCGCTCGAGCTTGCCGAGCTCGTGTTCGGCGAGTACGGTGGCGGGGTGACCATCGGCGTCACGGACAGCAGCTTCGCCAGCGCGGCGGTCGGCTGATGTCGGCAATGGGGGAAGAAGGTGTTCGTGGTGAGGCATGCTGAGAGAAATGTCAGATAGCTGACACGGAAAGTGTTAACATGACTCACAGAAAGGTAGGCACGAAGATCCTGGCATCCGCGCCGCCCAAGCGGACAACTTGCTTCAGTTCTGTGGCTTTCGCGTTGGGCATGGTGCGGTACGCCATGATGTCTAGTCTTAGTCAATTCTGAACCTCAATCATGGCGGATGATCATACATACCTTTAATGTCAAGATATGTCTCAATGTCGTGATCCGTGTTGACTGCCGTCTGAGCATGCCCGTTAATCTGGCCGAGTTGAAACACAAAGGTTGCATCTGTCAGCCATGCAGATACTCTTGCCCACAAGCGACGAAGTTCTGCATCTTGCTCAGGATAGTGCTTAAAGACATGTTGGTGAAGCATGGACTCGACCCATGCACCCGATGCTCCAGCTGTGATAGAGTCTATGGCAACGGGGTGGAAGTAGGTTAGTGGGCACATCATCAGCCTGAACAACAGTGGCAAGCGATGGAGGAAGCGCGAAACGTGAGGTGGCGTCATGGCCTGAATTGTGGTGACCTTTATGGATCTGGTAGAAGGATGTGCAATAGATGACTGATCCTGAAGCCAGGAGCATGTCGCCGACCGGAGAGCGTGCTTGTCTGCAGGATCAATGGTGTCTCCAATGATGCGTGTTGATCCAAGGTAACGCTCGCCAAAGTGGCGTGTCTCAAGTTCATTCTGACCCTGTTTTATTGGGCTGGTGTCTGCAATGTTGCGAAGTGCTTCTTGATACTTCCGCGCTGCGCTTTCATTAGAAGGAGTAAGCGTTTTCGCACTCTTGACTGCGTGGATGGGAGATGAGTCGTCTTTCGGAGGAGAGCCTTCTGTCATATGATCAACCATTGGTACAGCTTGTGCACGACTCGGTAGTGGTGGAGGCGTCTTTTGCCAGGATTGTGAACTCTGCTGTTCTGGTATGTTTGTTGGTGGAGGTTGTCGGTCTGGAAGTGGTGGAGGAGCAGGGCCAAATTTTCGGTCTTGAAGTGGTGGAGGAGCAGGGCCATATACTGACTTCATGGTGGATGTCCGTGACATGACTGGAGAGGGATCGCCAATGAGGGTGTCAACAGATTCAACAGACCTCAATGTCGAGGCCCTCGAGATCGACAATGGTGTCACATCGCCGTTATTCGACAGTGTCGGCACTCGAGAGAATCCTGAACCGCTAGGCTGTCCCATATCAACAGAATTTCGGTGCACACTCCCAGACTCCACGCGATCGATAGCCTTTCCCACTGCTTGCAACATTGGTGTGTCTGTTTCAAACATGACAGGCTCGCCATTGTCATTCCTTGTGGCCGGCGCAAGCTCGCCAAATGTCATCTCGAATAGTCCGCCTTTCAAGTTGCCATAGCAATCGCTGACATGAATCCCTCTGAAGAACTCAATCTTCACCTCATCTGTGACCAGTGCAAGCTCCATGTCGTCACTCAGTTTGATACCCACTTCTACCCCATGAGCAATCACCGTCAAGGTCGAAAACGATATGGTCAAGCCTCGAATCACCATCAACCCGCCCTTCACATCCGGAGTGTCTATCTCGAGTGCAGGTAGGTCAAAGAATGCGATCTTGTCTTCGGTGAAATCCAGAATCTGTAGGACTCGGCGAAGATTGTCCCGCGTGAAATCTGCGACAGCACTGAACTGGAAAAGACAGGAGATCAAGACTGCAGGATAACAACCTATGGCAAACGCGTAGTATAGCAGCCATGACGTGGCCGCGATTGAGTAGGAAATGTTGATCAATCCAAGTAACACCCAAAGATTGACGAAAGGCAAGATGCGGATTCCGTTAGCTGCACCGATGAGAACGGAGGCAGTCAGGACGGGAGCACCACTGAGCAAGTATCGCCAAGGTAAGACTGTCACTGCCAATGCTGTTGCCGCGATCGAGAAAATGTGAGCAGTCGACAGCCATTGGAGGTTTGTGGCTTGCTGCAGCTTCGCAGTCGTCTCCTGGGATGCCATCGTGGCGGATAGAGCACGCGTCACTTGCGCAAGTGGAAGAGAGAGCCAGCAAGCACGCGACTAGTGGATGGAATTGTTGGAGGTCGTCATCTCTCCAGATTTCGGAACGTGTTGTAATTTGAAGCGTGGAAGAAATGACGATTGTTCCATTGGGAACCTTGAATAAATGTCACGTGACTACAAACACACATCTTCATGAACAGCTGGAGCGCATCATTATTATCATGACTTGATCACTACTGTACATTGTCGCCGCCCTACAGCCTGCCTTGCACGCTCTTGGCCACACGCCAAGCTATGTAACCATTCATCAGCCTTTCAACGTCTCACGAATGAACAGCTTTGTGTAGTGTTGAACTGCTTGCGGCGACCTAGAAGTGCGTGATGTCAAAGTTCTCGCCAGAAAAGAATATCAGTGTGTTGGGATTGTTGGCATGAATGACATTGGCTGTTGGGATGACATTGTCGTACCAGTCTGCCCAACTGTACTCGGTGCCGTCAAATGTGGCATTGTCAGTAGGTTCTCGTCGAAGCTCATTGCGCAATGCCATTGAAGTAAGTGCTCTCCACGATTCGACCTTGATCAACCTCAGCTTGGGTATCCGGGAAAGACCTGATTACTCGTATGATTTGCCATGAACGCGAGTCTTCACTTCCGTTACGTGACATTGAAGTAGGTATGACCGAACCAGGCATTACCGTCATCATTGTTATAGCACCACATCACCTTTGACACATCACCTTTGACACATCACCTTTGACACATCACCTTTGACACATGATTGTCGAGACGGATGTAGGTCTGCTGGTTTACACACTCGGCAGCAACAGCGCCGAAAACCTGATGGAGCATTGGAATTTGCGTCCATATGATCGGATTCATGCATACCTCAAGACGTGTTGTGTACAGCGTGAAATGTAAGTTCTTCTTCAAGTTCGCATAAAGCACAATAGTGCCGTTTACAGTCCCATGGGCGTTAAACAAGGTGTTTTGCAAAGCGGAGTCTGAGGATGTCGTCAATTATCTCGATGGCATAGATCAGCCTAATGACGTTCGCCCCAAGACTAGATATCTTGTTGACAATGTTCTCGATACTTTGGTATCAAAGATCGTCTGGCAGCATTATGTCTGCTGCTCCAAGCCAATTGACTTCGATCCACACGTTATTCTTCCTCGATCGACTAACGATTTGACGTCCTGAGGTCTCGAAAGGTGTGTCAGGCCAAGAAGAGGGAGCAGCGATTACCGTTATGGCTGAAGTAGCGAGAATGCAGCACGAAAGTTCATGTTGCCGAGTCTGCTATGTCATAGTCGAGGTCAGAACGAGTTAGAGCACCAAAAAGTACGGTATGCACATCCCAACGCCGACCACGCATTCCTCGTCATTTCTGCTAGGTTGACATGCGTAGTACACAAACATGGGCCGACTTACGAGGGGTGAGCAGATTAGCAGAACTCCATCGCGTTGACACCTTGTCGTGCTTGTAAGTGACCTTGTCGTGCCTTCCTCTTTCTGCATTTCGGACCACTCTACGCCGAGCCGAGAAGCTTGCCCCGCTCGCCAGTAGCAACCCGACCACTTGCCTTCACTAATCGAGTGATTGTGTATCACCGGCAAGACATTAAGGTATTCTACATAGTTGATACTATGAGGGCGCTAGCATGCACGGAGATCAAGTACCAGACTACTGCAATGAGCAGATAGTCCAGAAGAATAGACTCCCTCCACGAGCATATTGGCTTCCGAAAGAGTGTCTCTCACTCAATGGACAGTGGGACTTCAACTATGCATCCTCGCCACGACTGGCGCCTCAGGTGGCCGGAACGATCTTGACGCCTTCAACAGAAGCCTCCGAGTCTTTGTTGGACACCAATCACGAGTGGAAGAAGATCACTGTTCCTGGTCATTGGCAGCTTCAGGGCTACGGTCATCCACACTACACAAACGTTGTATTCCCAATACCTGTATGCCCACCTTTTGTTCCCTCAGAAAACCCGACAGGCAGCTATACAAAGACCTTCCAAGTCCCTTCTAGGTGGACAGAAGGCTCTCAATTGCGACTGAGGTTCGAAGGTGTCGACTCTGCTTTCCAGATCTGGCTCAATGGCGTCGAGATTGGCTACTCACAAGGAAGTCGCAATCCAGCTGAGTTCGATATCACGCATGCTGTGAACAAGGATGACGGAAACATACTGTTTGTTCGTGTTTACCAGTGGAGCGATGGCACGTATATCGAGGACCAGGATCAGTGGTGGCTCTCCGGTATGTTCAGAGATGTCTACTTACTATGTTTTCCCAGCAGTCGTATCGAAGACTTTGAAGTGGTACCACATCTTGATGAAACCTATGATGATGCAGAGCTAAAAATATCCGCCGAAATCTCGAGCGATACACCTTGTGAGCTCAAGGCGGAGTTGTCATATTCTGGAAAAGCTCTGGATAGTGTCAAAAAGAAAGTCTCAGCAGATCAGAAGGAAGTTTTTCTGTCCTTTGACGTAGCATGCCCACACAAATGGACGGCAGAGACTCCAGCGCTGTATGATCTGAAACTGTCATTATGCTCAGGAGATGATATCATCCAAACGATATATCAACGTGTTGGATTCAGGAAGGTCGAGCTGAGGGGCGGCCTGATAACCGTCAATGGCAGGAGGGTTCTGTTGCGTGGAGTCAATCGCCATGATCATCACCCACGATACGGTAGAGCTGTACCGTACGACTTCATGCGGAAAGACCTGCTTTTGATGAAGCAGCACAACGTCAATGCACTTCGCACGTCGCACTACCCGAAGTGAGCACAAACATGAGCTCTGATGATGATGTCGGGCACTGATCGGATCATAGTCATCCACTCTTGTACGACCTTGCAGACGAGCTGGGCTTGTATGTCATGGACGAGGCCGATCTAGAGTGTCACGGCTTCGACACCGCTGTAGCGTGTGGCCTGGTGGACATTCCAGCTCATCTCAGCTACGACGATACAAAAGCTCTCACGTTCGACAAAGCAGCAGACTTCACATCCGATAATCCTACCTGGAAGACAGCTTATCTCGACAGAATGGAGCAGCTTGTGCAGCGAGACAAGAACCACCCTAGTATCATCATCTGGAGCTTGGGCAATGAGGCATTTTATGGCCAGAACCATGCAGCAATGTATGAATATGCCAAAAAGGTCGATCCTTCAAGACTTGTGCATTATGAAGGTGATGCTAAAGCTAAGACTGCTGATATGTACTCGAGAATGTATACCAGTGTCGAGGACCTGATGCATATGGCGCACACTGAAGGCGTGGCGGAGGATGGTACATTTGCAAAGCCAATCGTGCTGTGTGAATATGGACATGCCATGGGAAATGGGCCCGGCTGGCTGATGGAGTACGCTGAAGGTGAGTCGGGTTTTCTACAGAAGACCGAAAGCTAACGTGTAAGCCTTCCGCACTGTTCCCAGATTACAGGGAGGATTCATCTGGGAGTGGGCAAATCATGGCTTGCTCAAAACCGATCAGACTGGAACGTATTACGGCTATGGAGGTGATTTTGGCGATGTGCCAAATGATTCTACCTTTGTGATGGTATATAATCCCTCGCTGGCTCATCTTTCATACGAGCTGACACCTCAACAGGATGGACTGCTATTCTCTGATCATACCCCAAGTCCTGGCCTGGTGAGTAGTGCTAATACCGTAGCAGCACAATCGCTGACAAGGACTTCAAGATTGAACTTAAGAAGACATATGCACCTGTCAGAGGGTGGGTTGAGGAGAATTCTCTTGTCATTCAAAACGAGTATCTGTTCACCGGCCTCGAGCATCTCGCTGTCGACGCGAAGATTGAGGTCTTTGGTGACAGGTGCGTTCCACCGCTATCTTATCAAGTATGTAAGACTGACTGATGTTGATAGCTTGGTTTCGTCCACTGTATTCCCACTGCGCGTTCCCAACATAATCCCTGGCAAGCAGGGCAAGATCTCACTTCCGTCAATACCAGAACACGAGCCGCACGAAGAAGTCTTCATGACTGTGACATTTCGTCAAAGAACATCTACTGCCTGGGCTGACGCTGGGTATGAGGTAGCTTGGATGCAATTTAGACTTGGCGGAAAATTAGCCGCCCATGCCACAACAATTCCTGCCAATATATAAACGTCCAAGCTAAGCCTTGAGCACACTCAACAAGCATACACCATCAGCGGTGCAGAATGGTCTCTTGAGTTCGATAGCGCCACCGGTCTTCTTTCATCCTGGTCTTACAACGATCGTGGTCTCCTCCCTTTACACTCTTGTTCGCCACTGCTCCTCCCAGATTTCTGGCGCGCACCAACGGACAACGATGCAGCGAGCGATGCCAAAGACTGGAAACAGTGGGGTCTCGACACTATGACTTCCTCACTACGATCAATTTCTGTTTCACAAACTCTATCTCACATCACCATCACAACGAGCTCCCGCATGGCACCTCCTATCCTGGCCTGGGCCTTCATCGTCAACACAACCTACCACATCAGTTCCAGCGGCACTATCCGCGTCTCCATGAATATGAAGCCTTCTGGCGCTGCACCGCGCACCGTTCCCCACGTCGGTATCCTTCTACGCCTTGACAGCTCTCTCAATCATGCGTCCTGGTTCGGCCTTGGGCCAGGCGAAGCCTATGCTGACAAGAAAGCCGCTCAGCGTATCGGGCTGTGGAATGCTGATGTCAACGAACTACATACTCCGTACGAAGTGCCGCAAGAAAATCTCAATCGCATGGACACACGATGGCTGCGTATAAGCGACGAACGTGGCGAGGGTGGTATCAAGATCAGAATGGTCGGGTCGGGAGATGAGGAAGAGCAGGAGCATGAGCAAGGACTGTTGGAGTGGGCGCTGTCGAGATATTCGGCGCAGGCTCTGAAGGCCGCGAAGCATCCGTGCGATCTGGTCGGCAAGGAGGAAGATGCGGTGCTGCTCAGACTGGACAAGAAGATGGCGGGTGTTGGTACGGGAGCTTGTGGACCTCGTGAGTACTGTTGGTGCGACGGCGGTGTGTGTGCATGAATTACTACTGATGATCGAGCAGGTATTGGCAAGAAGTACGAGGTTAAGTGTGAAGAGTGGAACTTTGCCTTTTTACTGGAGCCGATGTGAAAGGCATGCTGGCTGAACTCCGTGCGGCGCAGGTCTACTTGTAATTTTGGTCTTGTCCTTGGACATGGAATGTCAACTGGTATTACAATACGCAATGGGACCACAACTCGCTATGCTTAACACGCCATTCTTGCACTTTGTCCATCGGAGTACTTGTCTGTATCTCATACAACAGTGAAGGTGTCATGTCCTGACGCAGTATCGCATGCGTTGACGCGACATCAGACGCGATATCGCATATTACGATGGACCGATCGCTTTTGGATTAAGTATACGCGGTACTGTTTGACACGACGATAAGAACTACGTACGTGTCAACTAGAGTCCAGCCTACTGTCCTAGCACGAAAAGTCGGAATCATCTCGGCAAGACTGTCGTAGGGACTCCAGTCAGACGTGGTATCCTAATACAGGACATTTTCCCCTGCAAGCTTGGACGTCATCAGCCCTGTCAGTACATCACCTATATACCAAACGCGCTCACCTCACCTGACCCCGCAGTATAACCACGCTAAATCAAGCTCCTACTCCATCCTCATTCATTGACCCTCAATCACTCATCTGACTACCGAGCTCCTGCCATACCTCCTTATTCTCTCGCCATATCAATGCTCACAAACGCTCAGCCGTCTGAGTCGAAGGCCGAAATCATCCTCTATGTTCTCGCATACACGAAGAAAATCTGCTTCTCTCCCCGCCGTCTGGCGTATGCGTATGATGTCGAATTATCAGAAGATTCCTTACAAGACTATCTTCGTCGAGTTCCCTGAAATTGAGCATTATTTTGTTAGTTTTTCAATATCAAAGAGCTGATCTGCTGCTTGTTGCGAATCGCACGCGTTAGCTCGTTTTTTCATTCCCTTGCCCTTTGCTTATCTTCTTACATTCTTTACACCTCTGCGGCTTCTTGCGCGTCTTACGATCAGGAAGATGAGATACTGCACGCTTAACAACAAGATCAGCGGAACCTCCGTAATTTTCTATCTCTCTCTGTTCCCTCTCTTACTTCTCATTGCCACCAGAATCTCTTACTCACGTAACCACCAGCGTCCCATTCCTCTTGGAAGCGCTCTAGCACCAAACACACCGTCCTGCCATTAACGAACTCCATATCAACATCTACGTCATGGACTCCATCTCTATCGCCAAGTCTCTCCACTCACTACCCATCGCCATCCATCCCCCTCATCACCGCACACGGCACACACATTGAGTCCCACCTCACGCCGCCGTCGGCACCGCCATCTGCGCATCCATAATACCCCGCGAACCCTCGATACTATCGTTACGCTCCGCTGCGTATTTCCGACGCACGCGGGAATCAGTCTTAGGCCATACTCTATCACCGCTCCCAGAACCTTGGCAACCAGAGCCCCAATCACAACTGCCGCCATATTCCCTCCTACTATCCCATTCGCACGGCCAACCTATGCCAGCACACTGCTCGCACTTCGTCTTCCACCACCACCACCAGTCGAAGGTCCCGCACTCGACCCCGAAGCCTGTTGACTCGTCATCGTCTGCACGATCATAATCGTAGTCTTACTACCACTTGCACCTTCGAGTCGATAATCGACACAGTGTCACCTCGACTGTGATAGCGCTGGCACTGGCTGATGGTGCTTCCGAGGTCATGAGCACGGATCCGCTGCCGCCAGAAGGCAAGCCAGCGACACTGCTCGGAAGGTCGAGGATGCCGACGTCGGGTGGGACGCCGGAGGTGTAGGACTGGTTGCTTGAAGCTGACGTGCTTGAACCGTCGACGAAGCCGGAACTTGAGTCTGGGGAGGTCGTGCAGCTGGCTGAGGTAGACCCAGCACCGACTGCAGAGGCGCTGGATGTACTGCTGGAAGCTGCGCTGCTTGCATCATTCGCACGACTCGAGACACTCGAAGCACTTGAGGCTGACGAGCCGCTGGAACAACCCCGACTTGTAGTCGTCGGGGTTCCTATACCTGATGAGGTCTGACATGGCGCTGCGATAGCTGTGCCAGACGGGGTAGCTTGCACATAGACACTCGGTAGCACTCTCACGGCTTCCGTGAACGTCTGCGCATCCGTCGTGATGGTGGTGATAGATCCGCTATAGAAGCCGGGAGGAGTCAAGGTGACGACACCGCCCGTGCCGGGCATGTTGACCTATGGCGAAAGTAAGCTCGTGATCACACGTCATCCTGAGATAGAACAGCTGTATCAACGTACACCCGCTGCGAAGACATGTGTCTAACCATTATACGTCGACGTAAACGTCTCCTCATCCGGATACGTCACCGTCGTGGTAGTATACGAATCGATCCTCATGTTCGGCAGAATCGCTGGCAGCACACAATACCCAGACACGCTCGGCAAGCAGGCGATCGAAGTGAGATACGCGCCCCCCGACGGCTGAATCCCCACCAGGACGTATCCATCACTATATCCAGCGGTGCGGTACTGGCTCGTGCCGCATAGGGTGTTGGCGTAGGAATAGAAACCCTGGCTGGGACAATAGATGCATTCGGCGGAGGGAGCAGAGGTAGGGGAGAAAAAGTTGGTGGGGCAGACGCCGGAGTAGGTAGCTGTTATGCTGGCGGGAACGGGTTAGGGTGACGCCGAGGTTGATGCTGGGGGAGGTGCCGGAGAGGGTGGTCGTGGTGTAGTAGAGGACAATGGGTAGCGAGGCTCGGTGATGGTGGTGACGAGCGCGTCGTAGGTGATTGGTGGGTAGCCTGGGGGCGCGGAGGTGACGTCTTGCGCGATGCCTAGCTTGGCGAGCGCGAGCACGTGTAGGGAGGGAGGAGTTTGTATGTGGTCTGAATGCTTGAAGTGCAAGGAATGTTGATGAAAGACGCAGTGATCGCAATGACGATGGTGATGAGGAGGCTAGGATGAGGGGTGCTGCATGAGACGGAAAGGAAGGGGGAAAAGCACAGGGATCTCCAGCGGGCATGAGGAAAGATGAGGGAATTGAGGCTGCGAGTCCTATAGAGATACTCTTAAAATAGTACAGTTATAAGTACTTTATTCTTGCCAATCGGCGAGCACAACCACATAGCATACACCTACCTCCTGAGGCAAGGCTTCACGCCTCACGCCTCAAGCCTCGGAACCGCGTACTGGTACCCGTAAAGTATACAGAGTGAACCTCCGAGGTTTATGTACCATTATAGCCACTGGTTAGTCAGGGAAAAGACAAACTCATCCCAGATTGACCGCCGACAAAAGTCCGAGATACACCTACATCTCCACTTATCCTCCTCATTTGTGGAGGAGTAGCCTGGAGAGAGCCTCTGAATGTGGAGACTCGGCGCTGCTCCCATCTGGGGCCCCACTTTCCGGAACCGATCGTCGCTCGATGCGGGGGATCCCGGCGCGGTGTTTTATGGTGCTTACTCAAAAGCTGCGATACAATCCACGAAAAAGTTTTCTTCTCCCTATATACCTGCCCTTCTCCCCAATCATTCTTGTCTTGCTGCGAAATTCACACTCCCGTTGCTTTTAGATCCTCATGGCACCTTCCATCAGCGCTGGCACCACAGGTGTCACGTCTATACCACACTCACAGACAGCGGTCCCGGACAAGACCGCGACGTACCATCTCGAAGAGGGTCCTTCCCACGAGCTCGATGCCGGTCACAATGTGAAAGCCGACCTTGCCGTGCCCGCCATCTTGCGTGACTTTGAGCCCGAAGCTCTTGCGCAAATGGAGAAACGGCTGGTTCGCAGAATCGATGTTAGGCTGTTGCCGATGCTGGTGCTGATGTATATCATGAACGTGCGTTTTCCAGGCTGACATAGCTCCACTTCCCTGCTTTTCCTGCTGTGATGACCGAAGGTCACAGTAAGGTTGCAAAACAGAGGTCCGGATCCCGCTGACACATAGTATTTGGTATGCACAGTATCTCGATAGGAACAACATTGCCAGTGCCAAACTCGCCGGCAAGGTCGGTATGACCAAAGAGCTCGGCTTAACTGGCGTGGAGTATCAGGTAAGTTACTACGGCACTCTCCCCGAAATGGCCAGGCCTTGGTTGCCCGTGCCACTCGTTCGTCCCTCACACCTGCTAATTTACTGCGTAGACATGCGTCTCCATCCTCTTCGTCGGCTACATCCTCATGCAAGTCCCATCCAACCTCTTTCTCTCCCATATCGGCCGCCCCTCGCTCTTCCTCCCCACCATTATGATAGTATGGGGCATCGTTTCCGGCTGCAGCGGTGCCACCCACTCATTTGGCGGTCTGGTCGCAGTCCGTTTCTGCTTAGGGTTTGTCGAAGCAGCGTACTTCCCTGGCTGTCTCTTCTTCCTGTCGAGTTGGTACACGCGCAAGGAGCTTGCACTGCGCACGGCTATGCTGTATGCTGGGAGTTTGATCAGTGGAGCTTTCTCTGGACTGATCGCTGCGGGCATCACGAAAGGATTGGATGGTGCAAGAGGCTTGGGCGCTTGGCGTTGGCTGTGAGTGTCTCTTCCCTCCACGACCCTCGGGCCGTCCCCGCTTATACAGATCCAGATTCATCATCGAAGGTGCCATCACTGTCGTCGTTGCTTTCTCAGCCTACTTAGTCCTGCCCAACTTCCCGCGCACGACCATGTGGCTGAGCGAGGAGGAGCGCGAACTCGCAGTTTACCGCCTCCAGCAAGATGCTGGCGTGGACGATCAGACTGGTGATGGAATAAACCACAGCTTCTTCCACGGATTTACGCTTGCGCTGGCCGACGTCAGAATGTGGTTGTTGATGCTGCTCCTGACGGGCATTGTGTCAAGCGCCAGTATCACCAACTTCTTCCCTACTGTGGTACGTACCGACTCACGGGACCTCGAATCTTCCATTCCCATCATGGCTTCGATCACCACTTCCCACCCAATCATACGTCCCAGACTAATCTCTCCAGGTCAAAACCCTCGGCTACAACAACATCAACACCCTTCTCCTCACGGCCCCGCCCTACCTCCTCGCCTGCTTCACCGCGGCCCTCAACGCCTGGCACGCCGACCGCACCGGCGAACGCTTCCTGCACATCGCTCTCCCCCTCCTCGTCTCCATCTTCGCCTTCATCCTTGCCGCCGCCACAACCGGCACCGCGCCCCGCTACGTCGCCATTATGCTCATGCCAGCCTCCTTCTACCCTGCCTTCGTCGTCGTGCTGGCATGGATTAGTAACACGCTGTTGAGGCCGGCGAGTAAGAGGGCGGCGGGATTGGCGCTGATTAATGCGGTCAGTAATTGTACGAGTATCTTTACGAGTTATATGTATCAGGATAGGATGGCTCCGAGGTATGAGATTGCGTTTGGGGTTAATTGCGCGACGGCGGTGGTGGCGGTGTTGGCGGCGGCGGGCTTGAGGGTGGTGCTGAGTAGGGATAATAAGAAGTTGGAGAGGGGTGAGAAGGTGAGAGATGTAGTGGCGGTGGCCGGGAAGCCGTTCAGGTTCTTGGTGTAGACACACGGCGTGGTATCGGCTTCGAAACGTGTATGCAGCTTAGTACGTGATGAGTGAAGCTGTGACAAACGGTGCGCACACGATATTCATCATTTTGGCAAGGGCAAAGGGCATCAGGGGGAGATGATTGACATCGAAAGTGTGGAAACACATAGCACGAAGAATTGTGAACACAGACCAGGCCATTACTCCACGACACGCGACTCGCCGGCAGTCGTGCCATCGCATCGACACTTTCACTACGGCTGTCCAGATCGTGCCCATTAACGCCCCTATTGTCCAGTTCGCAGGCCTAAGCTGTTGTTGATTGCGCACACATCGCAAGTTCACAGGCCGCTCAGCCACAACATGACAGCCCCGCACTCAACTCGCTGCCCCGCCAGTATTCCCGTGTGCTTTCACACCACTGTGACCAGTCTGAAGCCGTGCTCCCGGACTGCTGTTTCTGTCGTCGTCAAGGATTGATACCTGTTCGTGTAAGGCTTTGAAGATAGGGTATTCTTTTGTATTCCTGCCAAGGCGAAAAGGCGTTCAAGCGATTTTGTGCCTAAGAAGGTGTCAGTACTTGTAATCATGAGTCACTTGAAGTGCAAACCCTTGTCTGTAGTTGTCACGAGAATCAGGTTGTACCTCATTCTTTCCGAAGACCACGCCTTCTCAGCCTGCTTACGCGCTCGCGGAGACGAACCCATTGAATCATCATCGTCCGCAACATCTTTGAAGTTGACGACACTAATATGCCTTGTGAGTGATTTGGGGCTGGCAGGAGAATCCGGGCTGTGAAGATTGCCAGTTTCGATCGACTGACCTAGGTCTGCTGATTTCTTGTGATTCGTTGTTTCGATAGCATGTTGCGGTAAGACTGCTTGAGGGCCAGCAGTACTTCTTTTGGTGCTAGGTATCCCGTTTCTGTCCATAGTCTGCAGACGCGGCGTGACCTCACGCGCAACGCGCTCTTTTGCCTCAGCCACCAAGAACGGGCGCTCTTCCCACATGAGGTCGTACTTTACGTCGATAGTGCACTGTGCTGCAAGGACCAACTTCATACCGAAGACAAGTTTGTCCAGTGCCTTCGAGGTGTCAGGAGGAAGATAATCCTCATACCAACCACGCGGTCTCTCTAGCCTGAGTATAGCGTCACACCATTCACGAAGGCTTCTGTTCAGAAACACCTCCTTCTTCAGTAGGTTCGAGATCCGACCATGCGAATTCTGTGCAGAGACGGCGAGATCGCTGTCGGAAGGAATTGCTTTGAGCGCAACATCTACAGAGTCAGATCGTCTTTCATACAGGATGAATGGCAGTGACATACCGGTATAGAAAAGGATGTAGAAGAGTCCATCCTCCAATGTATATCGACAATTGTGAGTATTCTCAGCATAATCAAAGAAGAGATCGAGGGGAAGTGGCTCTTCGAACTGCCCACATCCCCAACAGTAGACCCTTTTCAGCATATCACTCCACACCTCGGGCTGATGTTCCTTCAAAGTCAACAAGCCTTCGACTGCGGCCTCCCACATCAGCTTCAGCGGCTGATCATCTGATCTGAAGAATAAGCCATTGGTTGAGAGGGTCGTCTTGCGTTCTGCTTTGATACTTGTAGTGACTCTGGTCAGACCCATGACCACGCCTTCGAGCATTGTGTGCAATCTGATGATCCGAGCAGCTTGATCAGGAAGATCTTGTAGTAAGAGTAGAGCTGTCTCTTTTGTTGGTTTGCGGCTCATGCGTTCGATGTCATTCAGGACAGCAAATGCTCTTTTCGTGAAGGAATAGGCAGCTATGAGTCGTTTGTCGCATTCCAGACCAGCTTCCCAGGACATGTAGTACTTGCCCGCACGCAGGTCATCGCTGTGAAGAGAGCGAAGCTCGTTACACCATGCTCTAACGCACTCCATCTCGAACTGTATGTCTTTCGTGATGTAGACAAAGGGTTCCAGCATCTCCTCAACAGGCTGCAGCAATCTGATGCGTCGGATGATGTCGGATACATCATGAAGCATGTATCTGACGAGGCACACCAGCTTGCATATCAAGACAGGTTTCGTACCAGTAATTTCATTCTTGTTCATGGTGGCGCGACTACGTTGCAACTTGCAGCATGCTGTTAGGATGGATCATATAGGACAAAACAGCAGGAGGAGAGAGACTGATAGTAAAACATTACAGCAGCTCTTCAGGTTGTACAAAGGATGTGCGCGCTCTAGTGTGACGTGAACAAACACTCGTGACGTGAAAGGAGGCACGCGCATTAGCGCACTGATCCTGCCTTGCCGTTGCAAGTTTGTCACCGACCCAACGCAACACAAATAGGCTACAGTATCGTGTCACACATCTTCGGTATCTCGCCAACACGACTCCACGGCTATAGTAGCCTCATTTTGTTTTGAGCGAGTGTGGTATACTGTGTTGTACCTTGACTTGATTGTGGCACAACTCCTACATAGCTTGCTTGCGAGCTCTGTATAATCACGATTTCAATACAGCTTGCTTTGAAGCGAGGTTTGTACAACTCTCACACGGCTTGCTTCTAAGCGAGGTCTGTACAACCCTTGTACAGCTAAATGCCATGTCATACGACTTGCTGTCTTAAGCTGGCGCTACGCCATTGTGACTTCTGCTTAACGCTGGCGCTAATCTATCCGATCGATTTCTGTCAGCTATCCTGATAGGCATCTGATCCTTGACACCTTCGAAATGCTTCTGTGGTATTGAACGGAGTAGTGCACATAGACAGACTTCAGGTTTGTGACGTGACTAATGATACCTAAACGCCTTAGGTTGTGTACCGACAGCTGATCGTCAAGCTGATGGCTGATGGCTGATGTGCGACCCCCCCTCGTACAAACAATCGTTACCTGTTGTACTCAATTCAAAAGCTTGTCAACCACCCGTCTGCTCTCTCGAAACCTCCTGCTTTCTTGACACGACCGCCACTATCTCACATCATGGCTGAAGCTGGAGCAACCATCTCTGGGGTCGAGAAAACTGGGGAGATCATTCTGAAAGGTTTGGTGTACTTCGCGCAAAAGGATCAAAATGGTGCTGTTATAGCAAGTATAGCGTGTAATGCTAGGGCAATGCTCCAGAAGTGGGAAGGAATTGCGATACTTGAACAGTACGATCATCTTCGATTCAATGACGAGACGGATGAATGGAGGCTACTGCATATCTATGCTCCAGCAATTCGATCCGAAGCTTTTGCAATTAACAAAATACTGTCGAAGTATGATCCAAGAGGTATGTTATCAGAGCATAATAATGATATCGAGCTTATAGCTCTAACTATATCGCAGACAACGACCCGGTCCTCAAGCGAATGATAAAGGGTACCGCGAAAACTTCATTGAAACTGATGCATGCTATCGCAAACACCAGAAAGCATAGTCAGCTCGAAACTCATTCAACGCCCGTACGCACAGACAGCCGTACCCTACATACTCAACCGTCTACCACAACGTCAACGAGCTCTTCTAGACTGCCAAGACCGAAATCATCCTACACAAGTCCAACGACCGCAAAGTCACAGAATGTTCCCATTCCTGCCAATTCCAAGGTGACCAGCAAGTCTGGGGCCACATCTAGTGACCAGACAAGCGATTCTCTAGCTATTTCTGAGACACTTGCCGGCTTTGGTTTGTTAACCTCGGTCGAATCAGTTGAGACGACAAGTCTGTTTCACACTATTGTGTTCAAAAAAGACGACGAGCCCCAGCTGGCTAGGCTATTGAAGGAGCTCAACAGGAAAGTGCTTGAGCTGGAGGGCAAACTGAACTCTTTCAAGCTGAAATTGAGTCAACGTGCAAACGCACCAGGACAATGGCTCAAGTCAAGCGACGATTATCAAAAAGATCGAGAGACGGGCAAGCTGCTGAAGAGATTCCACCAGCGGCTACTCGACATGCAGAGCTCTTTGGGAGACAAAGCTTACATGTGGAGCTTTCATCTGCATGGAGACTTTCAGAAGGCTGCTCGAGATCTTCAACATGCCGTAGGCTTGACAAGGAAACAGCGATATACCTATGAGCTCTATAAATCTGCCCCGATAGAGCTTCCTCAAGTGTCTCGATTGGCAATCCAGGACGGTACATCACAATCGACTTCGAGGGATGCCAGCACCAATACTACCGACAACACCTTCACCAACACGGCTACTAAACTGTTTGTCGAATCTTTGCTAACAGACGAAGCACCTCACGACCCGGCAGCCGAACTATTGAGTGTGGGGAAACCTGCGCCATCATATGCAAGCGAGATCTTCACATGGGGATTCATCTGTCATCGACCTAGTGCGAACAGCGAAGAAAATCAGTACAACTCGTACTATCTGCACGAGGATACTCGCGATGGTATATGGTCCAGGGTCCCAGAAACACTCCTGGACCTGATCCAGCATCAGCAGTGGAAGTCTGTCACGGAGTTGTCACGCGTACAAATTGCATACAAATTGGTCCTTGGATATGTGCAAGTTGGGGACGTTATCTACCATCTGCGGTACTGGCCCTCATTGGCAGACATCAAATACCATACTTGTAAAGAACGACCGCAGAGCTTTTTCGCGAAGCAAAACCCACTGGAACAGGAAATGTGCTGGTATTTCAATATTGGCCAACGTACATCAAGACGCACCGAGTTGCCTGCAGATATACTGGTCAAGCTCTTCGGATTGATGTTCTACATGATCTGCACCGGGAAACAGATTGTATACACCTCCGACGAGGGCGTTGTTCGTGAAACAGCATTCAAACTGCCCAGGGCTGGGACCAGAACGACTTTGAGACTGCGCCACATCCGAGGACTTTCGTAAAGATTATCAAGCGCTGCTTGGAATATCGAAGCGGGACTGACGCAGAGGAGGTAGTGCAAGAAGCTGCGCGGGAGCAGTTACAAGAAGCTGCTCAAGGACTGGCATATCTCGTCAACGAGTTGAAGCGGATGCCGACTTTGTGATGAAGGCTGGAGCGAGTTAAACGCGTAATGCCATTTCTCATCTGTTAGTTCTGCGTATAATTCAAATCCTGTCCCAACAGCCCAGTGTCTTGTCTCTGCTGTCTTCGTCTTATGTTTTGGACATGTCGGAGTGAGCCACAGCATCAACGTACTTCGTCCTGCTTGTTCCTGTGCACTTTGCGCAGAGACGGATGGAAATTGCTCCGAATTACGTGAACAAAGGTCGTCAGCTGGGTATGCCGACATTACAAGAATGCGACGCAGCTGCTGATGCTAATTCACAGCCTCGCAGTCTGTTGACCACAGAGACCTCAAGGTCGTGCCATTGTATACAAAGCATCACGATCCTAGACTCTTTGTTACCGCCCTGCTGTCGTCGTCTCAGCTTTGTTGACGTTGCCATGCACATGACGCATGGGGCGTCTTCTGCTATCGTTATCACAACGCATCGTAGCCTATCCAACGCGGCATTTCACGATTTCACGATAGCAGTGGGGCTTTGAAACTGCACCACTGTTTCGAAATTGCCTCACGACCAACCACAATGTCTCGCGCTTTTGCAGGCATACGCGCCACCATGCTTGCCGAAGGACTTGTCACGCCACAAAGACAGAAGATCCACTGCGCACACTCGTGATTCTACCGTTGTGATGTATTTGTTGGCAGGCTTTTTGGACACGTGTGGCAGTGAGGAAGCATTGTATATATACTGCCGTCAGCCCGCGCCGGGATTGCTGCCCGCTGTGTATGTATGTACTGGATCTACAAGACTGAGAGATTTTTTGCTACCTCGTCCGTCTACTACATCATCGAGGCAGTACCGGTACCTGCAGTGTACTTACCCTTTCATTCGTTCCTTACTTCGGTTCCCCTCTTTTCATCTCATTCTCTTCTCACACTGTATACACCGTGCTGGACCGCAGTCGTATATGTCAATTCTACTACAATTGCTACCCCAGCAACCCTAACAATCCAGCATCATGGCATCCCTCACGCGTGTCACGTCAGAAGCCTACATCGACCTCGGCTACATCCATACCGCGCCCTTCTCCTCCATCTCCGCCTCCCTCTCCCACGCCTTCGATGCTCCGCCCTTGACAGACCCCTCCATCATCCACGCCGACTACGAAGGCCTCTACATCCTCGACGTCCACCCCGGAATTGTCTTCAAGTTCGCCCCCAGCTACCGCGTTCTCGACGCATGCGAACTCGCAGACCTCAGCACACCAACGCACCCAGCGTCATTCACATGGAAGTTCGGCCCCGTTCCCTCCAGCACATCCATGCTCACGAGTCTGAAAGGAAGCGAAGGGGCACGATATCACAGCATCGAGGTGAATCGCAAACTCGCCGTGCAGCATGAAGGTAAGATGCTGGATCTGCTGGCAGCAGCGCTGCAGAAGGACGCGTGTTTGAACGTGATACAACCGCATCTTGCTGTAGTGGAGGGTGTGTTTCTTCCGCGGATGGAGGGCTCGATACAGAGTCGCCTTGATGACGCGCCTCGATGCATGAGAGCTGCGGTGTCGAAAGAGCTGCAATTGCGGTGGGCGAAACAGATTGCTCACTCGCTTGGCTGGCTGGAGCGGCAGGGCTACTTCCACGGAGACCTCAAGCCTGCGAACGTGCTCCTGGATGTGCACGACAATGCGATCCTATCCGACTTTGGCTCCTGCGACAAAGTGGGCTCGTACCTGCGAACTGGCTGTGGCGTCTACACTGTTGGTTGGGGTAAAAGTGGACCGCAGTCGGAGGCGTATGCGTATGGCTGGACGCTGTACGACATTATGAATGGCGGGCATGCGGAGGAGCTGGATGAGGTGGAAAATGCCTCGAACGTGGTGTTTCCAAGCACAGCTGGACTGGTTTTGGTTGAGGTGATTCAGCGGTGTTGGCGCAAGGAGTTCGCGAGTATGGAGGATTTGAAGAAGGCAGTGCTGAAGGTGTATCAGGTGGAGCAGGGAGAGGAGCAGCAAAAGACAGACATCTTGGCTGAAGAGGTCTCAGCGAGGAATATACAGGAGAGAAGAGATGGCTTTGTGCAAAGGATGGAGGAGGTTTACGTATCACTAAAAGGTGGGTCGAGTGTGACTGAGTTGCCACGGCTGGACAAAAGTAGGCCACGAGCAACTACAGCGTAGATAGAATAGAGGCAAAGATCACGCTCTAGTCGCTGCCCTCATTCAGGTTCTAGATTCCCACCAAAGCCAAACCAGCAACAGTTGGTGGCGCGTGTTACGTGATGCCGAGACTGCATGGCACTAGTATCGTTCAAGATAGTCATGCACTCATTATCCGAAGTCTCAGATCCAGGAATGGCAATAGCAGTGCCGAAGTAAGCCATGCTCTTGTTTCTAGCGGGAGTATTGAGGACGGGAGCAGCGTACCGCCGCAAGAAAAAGCTTGGCTGGCGTCGAGGGGCTGGCAGGGCGGTAGACTTTGCCAAAAAGGCAGCCAAGGTCAGCAAGCAGCATAGCCGCGATGATGGTGAATGTGGAGGGACGGGCAGTGAATGAAATTGAGGCTGAAGAAGCAGATGCTCTGGCAATGGCCATATCTAAGTGGGAGGTGGTCTACTCATGTCGGAAGGACTCTCGAGCTTTACTGGCGGGACAGTCAGCAGTCATGGTGCAATGTCGAGCTTGTATGGGTGCTTCCAGCTGAAAAGCAAGGCTACAGCAAGTGCGAGACTTTGGCCTTCATCGTTCAGCATGGATAAAGGCCTGGAAGGAGACTGCTAGCATAGCTCGAAAGCTCTGTCCAGTCATAGTAGTGCAGTAGTCAAAATAAATGGCTCCGGCAAAAGGCGTCTATACAGGGTTGAACAGTCCACATGAGCCAAGCGAGCTAGACATCGTAACGAACTTGGCAGCCGCACGTGGCGACAATTAAGCGCGTCTCAGGTACCAGTACCGGATGATCTCCTGATCTACCCGTCCCCCGCACTTCCCCGCACCTGAGGATCTTGAAACAAGCCTTGCAGAAACATGGACGCAGGTCTACTGTAGCTTGGAGCTCCCTCGACATCAACCAACGAAGCTTTCATGACAGAAGACACATCAGATAATGCTGCTAGGAGCTTGCAATCTTCAACGTCCAGGCCAGGACACACGTTGTAGGGCAAGCAGGGTGTGTAGGTTGTCCGGCCAGAGCTCAACGTCAATAGACCTTGCAGATTTGGCCTCGCTTCGCTTAGCCTTATGACAGTCACTAGCGTCATTTCGAGAAACTCAGAGCTTCAAGCATTAGATGAGCCACAGACTTGCAATCACATCTCCCTCATCTGGCTGAATAGCACATCCAGCAAGGTTCCCCTCTTTCGCCAAGTCCAGACACGAGGGCATATCGTCAACGCCAACAATCAAGCTCACGATGGCTCCCTGAGCTCGACAGTGTGATATCGCCAAGTATTGGGAATAAGCGTTATTACGCTTTTCATCATCGGATTATAGCCGGTGCAGCACTCCGTCAAGGTCAGACGACCGTTGTATTACTGATGCAGAGCATGGTTCCCTGCACGAAACCAACTTCGCTATGGTGAAACAGCATGTTGTCGCAAGCGTGTAATCAATTACTAGGGCCTTCACATCCCAAACTACTCGTCACGATGTTCTAAGGTCTGTGGGATCAGTCCAAGTATAATATACTGTGCTTCGTCCCGGCTTTTTTTTACAATATTAATCCAAATCATCTCTCCAACTCAAGCCTCGGATACACCACAACCACCTGATCCCTCCAACCACACCAACATGCGAACCACCACCGCCCTCTCCTTCCTTACCCTCCCTCTTCTCGCCCGCGCCGCCCCTCTCGACCTCTCAGAACGCGCCTCCTGCCCACCCATCCACATCTTCGCCGCCCGCGAAACCACCGCCCCTCCCGGCTACGGCTCCACACAAAGCGTCGTCAACAGCATCCTCGCCGACCACGCCGGCGCCACCTCCGAAGCCATCGTGTATCCTGCGTGTGGCGGTGGCTCGGCGTGCGGTGGTATCAGCTATAGTCAGAGTGTAGCGCAGGGCACGGCTGCTGTCGTCACGGCTGTGAGCAACTTTGCGAAGACGTGCCCCAGTGCTGAAATTGTGCTGGTGGGGTATAGTCAGGTTAGTGCTATCACTGTAGAAGGAGAGTAGAGTGGAAGGATAACGGCACGGCGCTGACAGTCCGAGTAGGGAGCCGAGATCATCGATACTGTCCTCTGTGAGCCCCTACACTTCCACCATGCTCGGGAATCATCGTGCTGATTATTTCGATATAGGTGGAAACGGCGACCCAAAACAGGGCGTCTCCAGCACAGGCTCAATCGCCAGCTACAACATCAAAGCCGCCATTTTCATGGGCGACCCGCGTTTCGAGGCCGGCGCGCCATATGATGTGGGCACTTGCAAGGCTGGTTGAGTAAGTGTTTATCCAGGTTTCTGATGGTTTTCATGCCTGCCCACTTGCCTTCGTGGAGCATCTGCTGACGTGAAGCCCCACAGTTATCCTCACGCCCAGCTGGCCAATACTGCGGGAACTACAACAGCAAGATTCAGTCGTACTGTGATGCGGCTGACCCGTACTGCTGCAATGGCAACAATGCTGCTACGCACAGTGGGTATGCGGCGGAGTATGGTAGCCAGGCTGTGGCGTTTGTGAATAACTTGCTTGCATGAGTGTGGAACGCGAAGGAAGACGGCAGGGAAGGGACAGGGAAAGGAAAAGGGAAAGGGTATGAAGTGGAGAGAGGGTGCAGCTAGTTTTTGTGAAGAACTGCATGTCGTCACTCAAGAATCGTCTTCTTCCTCAAACTGTACGCAATGTGATTGATCATTGTCTGTTTCTGTACATCTCTACACATGGTTCTTGCCCGTCTTCTAGTTCCACTCCCTCCGTCTCAAAATGACACAAACGGTGTCTATCAAAAGACACCAGCTCTGTAGAGGCCAACGCCGAAAGTGATCGATTCAGGATTGAGGCTTAGGGTACCACGGTCTCACGAGTCTGCTTCGCCATGTCGCATCTCCCTGACTTGACAAGTTCAGCGTTTCAGGTCTGTTACAAGTCCACATTCACCCCGACCGATCTCGTCCGTGTGCGAGCTAAGCATGAGATTTGCAGTCTCCTGCAATGATATTGATTAAATCTCATATTGTCGTTGTGGAGAAAGACCTTCCTAAACCGGCATTGTTGCAGATCGGACGACAGGCTCCCACAACTGCCTCCTCTGGCCAAGTGGCACGCGCGAAAAGGCTTAAAAATGCTTATCTTCAACGGAGATTCGATGACACACGCTATGGAGGCACGAGCTGGCCGCGGCGAGCAGCTGGAGGCCGCGGCCTGCATATAAACTGCACGAACCTCTCCTCTTGGCATATCTTCACTCCTCCCTCCGTTGACACTCTCCGCACAGTATCTTTACACTAAGACATCCTCCAATCACGTCCTTACCTTCCCGGTCTCCCATCATGCCTTCTATCCTAGTATTGCCGTGCCAGTCCTCTCCGTCCTCAGACTTAGCTCTGCGGTACTATTGACGCCTCGCCAAGCTCCCTCCACCTACCAGCTCGCGGCGACGAATAACTACTTAGAGGTCACCTCCGTCAAGACCTCCAACAACAGTCTTAACACAGGCGCCGCCGCCCGCCTCGAGAGATGCGGCCACCAACTCCCGCGTGATCTCGATGTTGAGGAAGAATGGGCTGCAAAGGTTACTTTGGCGGAGAAGAGGTTTTCATGATTCTAGAGTAAGTCCGGTCGAAACAATGTGATGTGGTAGTAACAAGGCTGACAAGATCCGCAGCACTGGAAGCTCTGATACCTGGCTTGCACAGAAGGGCTTTCAGTGTGTCAATGTTAAGGGTAAAAATCAGCCAGAGGCAACTTGCTCGTTTGGTCCGGTGTACAACGGCACGTTCAAAGTTGGCAAGATTGTAGGCGAAAACTTTAACATCTCGTATGGTATGCTGTGGTGGTTTTCCCTGCACACCTTCTCACACATCCGTCTAATAAGGTACATCCACTGACTAGCTCCCCCCAGGCGACGGCGAATTCCTCACCTGCAATTTGGGCTACACCGACGTCACCATCGGTGGCATCCACGTAACCAATCAGACCGTCGCACTTGTCAGCAAAGCATACTGGGAAGGCGACAGCACCACCTCCGGCCTAATGGGCCTGGCCTACAGTGCTCTGACCAGCGCTTTTGGGGCATCGACCCCACAATAAACAACCAGAACATCACTGATACAGCGCCGGGAGACCAGATTGTCTACTCTGCCATCATCGAAACCATGATCTCATCAAAGTTCTCCTTGAAAAGAGAGATCTCGCTCACATGGAACCTATCATTTGTGTCTGCTACACCAATCATGCCCTGGACCAGTTGCTCATGAGCTTGGTCGAGCATCGAGTCGAGCAGATCGTCCACCTAGCCTCCCGCAGCAAAGAGGAGGCTCTGGCAGCTGTGAACCTGAGAAATATCGTTCGCAATATGGAATCCACCAAAGCAGAAAAGCACAAGCTGTGGCAGAGCCATACTCAAATGGACGAGCATCTCAATTAGCTCAACACATTGACAGAACTTCTTCGTACGGCACACGCCCCGGAGAGTATCATGAAGTTTCTGGAAGTCAATCATCCACGCCACGCTGCGGGCTTTTCCAAGAACGGCGCACTCCAGGACGAAGACGGATGGCAAGAAGTCACTCATACCCGTGTGAGTGGCTTGTAAGCCTGGTTGACCGGGAAACGCTTTCGCCCCCAAGGATCAGGAGTGCGGCCTTCACGGCCTATCCAGGTCCTCTATCGTGAGTCTCTGAAGGACATGACCATACCTGAAAGACGCAAATTGTATCAGGCTTGGATCTCAGCTTCAAAGGACCAACTGCGCCATCAAATCGTTGTTGTTCTAGGTCACTTCTTGCGCGCGCGCCGTACGATGGAGGACATCCGGAAAGAGACTGACTTGAGAGCCTTGCAACAGAGTCACATAATCGGAGTGACTACTTCTGGCTTGGCACGCATCACGGACCTGCTAAGTCGGCTCAACTCGAAAGTGCTCATCTGTGAGGAAGCAAGCGAGGTTCTTGAAGCTCATACTTTGATCACGTTGCTTCCCTCTATTGAGCATTTGCTACTCATTGGAGACCACCAGCAGCTTCGTCCACACATCGCATCCTGGGATCTTAGTTCCGAGAACCATGCCGGCAAGCGATACAGCTTCGATATGTCGTTGTTCGAGCGTCTGGTGCTGCCACCTCACTCCGATGGTCTTCCCAAGCTACCTTTCAGCACCCTCGAAAACCAACGTCGCATGCATCCATCTATCTCTTCATTGATCAGATCAACTTTGTATCCCCAACTGAAAGACTGTGGTCCGGTTGCAGAGTACCCTCCTGTCTCCGGGATGCGAAAGCGGCTGTTCTGGCTTGACCATCGACACCACGAAGATGAGTCTGACGAAGACCAGATCATGGCCACCTCACACTCAAACACTTACGAGGTCGGCATGACCGTGGCTCTTGCGAAGCACTTGATCTCACAAGGTGTGTATGAAAGTGACGAGATTGCGATCCTGACACCGTACCTCGGTCAACTTCGCAAGCTCAGGCAAGCGCTTGGCAGTGTGTTTGCTGTCACGATAAGCGAGCGTGACATAGGAGACCTAGAGAACGAGGGCTTAGAGCTGGAACCTTTGCGGTTGAGCAAGACTTCACTACTCAAAGCTTTGAGACTGTCGACAGTAGACAACTTCCAGGGCGAGGAGGCCAAAGTCGTGATCATTTCACTTGTGAGGAGCAACGCAGCCAACAAAGTGGGCTTCCTGCGAACGTCAAACCGAATCAACGTCCTGCTATCGCGTGCCAAGCATGGGCAATACATACTGGGTAACTCAGAAACCGCCAGGACCGTACCCATGTGGGAGAAGGTTATCACACTGCTCATGGAAGACGACAACATCGGTCCGCAGCTGGAGCTCTGTTGTGTCCGGCACCCTGAAAAGGTGATTCCTGTCGCAGAAGTCGACGACTTTGTCACGCTCTCGCCAGAAGGCGGCTGCAACGAATTATGCTCTCGGCGACTCGAAGCGTGCGGTCATCGCTGTCTGAAGTGCTGTCATGCTCCTCATCTGCACAGCGCGACGGAATGCTTGGAGCCTTGTCAGAAGGCTGTCAGTGGATGTGATGAGCATGCTTGTCCTCTGCCGTGTTTCGAGAAGTGCGTTAAGAAGTGTACGGTCGAGGTCCCAGACGTTGAGCTGCCATGTGGACATGTAAGTTGACTATGCTGTACCAGGACATAAGTCTGCGCAGAACCCCTACGGCCCTCGCCCGATGTTCAAGTCCTGTGATTGTATCGGAACATCGTGATCATGCTGACAAAGTGGACAGGTCCAGGATCTGAAGTGTTTCGAAACAAAGAACCTCGATGACGCCCCGTGCGATACACCACTTCAGCATACCGGCGCGTGTGGACACACCGTGCCAGTCAAGTGCTCCCAGACAAAGGAACTGGAGCAAGTCGCATGCGGTGCGGTCTGTGGCCTGTCTTTACCCTGTGGCCATACCTGCAAGAATGTATGCTATGAGTGCCGTTCAGTGCTCGAGGATGGGAGCATCGTTGTCAAGCATCGTCCTTGTGCCGAAGTCTGTCAGCGTCCTTTCACCACGTGTACGCATGTCTGCAAATCGGTCTGTCACGGCGACAAACCCTGCGGGCTGTGCACAGCACCATGTGAGGAAGCTTGCGCCCATTCAGGTAGGTCTTCGAGGATCTGAGCTCTTCTCCTCTGCTAATGCAACACAGCATGCAAGAAACGCTGTCATGAGCCTTGCACACCGTGTAGCGAACCATGCATCACACGCGACGTCTGCGAGCACGGTCATGGCAACTGTCAGATGCCTTGCAGCGTCCCATGCGACATCCTGCCATGCCCAGAGCGATGTGGCAAGAAACTCTCTTGTGGTCACCAATGTCCCTCGCTCTGCAATGAGATCTGTCCAGAAGTCAAGTTCTGTCAGACCTGTTGCACAGACGAGGTCCGCAACCTTCAGGCGGACTATGTGATGCTCGAGAGCTACGGCGACATCGATCTTGACATTGATCCCATCATTGTGCCGAATTGCGGGCATGTCATCACCGTGAGCAGTCTCGATGGTTTCATGGACATGACTAAATACTACACCTTCGGAGAGGGGAACGAAACCACTTCTGTTGTCAACGCGTCGATTGCCTTCTCTGCGGAAAAGGACATGAAGACTTGTCCAAGCTGTCGAGCTGGTTTGCGCAACATTCAACGTTACTCTCGTATCATCCGGCGTGCTGTACTCGATGAGAGCTCGAAGCGTTTCATCGTTTGGTCCTCACATGGCTACCTCTTGCACGAAGCTGAGTTCGTTCGAGTTCAGGAGAGCTTCCTAGACGCCACGATTGAGGTCTCTGTGCAAAGCCCCGTTCAGCTGAAAGGTTCGAGCTTGAGCCAGTTCAATACCATCAACCACTGTCAAATGTTCTCGAAGATTCTCAAGGCAGCTATGTCTCTGCGTCGCAAGATCGCACGCCACGTCGAGAATGTTCGAAAAGAGGAGCAACCATACCATCGTGTACGTACCTTGGTTGAGGATGCTCTGAGGCGCAAGAAGGTAGCTCCTGCGAACATGCCACAGGAGATGCAGACCGTTCAGATGACCCAATCGGTTCGTGCTGCAGCTCTGATGCTACGCTTCGATCTTGCTCTGCTCGGCAAGTTCATCACCGTCAAGCAAAACACGAAGCAAGCTATGGCAGCTACTGGTCCGAAACTTACGGTCAACTTCACTGTCAATCGCGATGATTGCCTCAAGCTTGTCGACGTTGCGCAGCAAGCCAAGATGCCAGCACAACAGGCTGAAGGACACATACTGTTTGCACGCTACCTCGCTCTGGAACTATCGGTGGCGCACTCGATGTCGGAGGATGCTGCCAATCTCGCAGATGATAACATTGTCGACAGTGCTCCCGTTGAGCAGATTCGCGAGCAAAGCCGCCAAGATGGGCACCAGCATCTGAGTGAAGCCCGTCGACTCTGTGAAGCGTTCCCCGGACAGTGCAAGGGTCAAGTCTCTGAGATTGAGCCGGCCGAACAAGCTTTGCGCGGTTTCTTCGTTTCTGAAGTCACTAATGAGGAACGTCAGGCTATACTCAGAGCCATGGCAAGTGAGTTTAGAGGCACAGGTCACTGATATACCTGCGAGAATGGGCATCCCTTCAGCATTGGCGAATGTGGAATGCCGATGCAGACTGCCCGTTGTCCAGAATGTGGTGCACCCATTGACGGAACAGATCATATGGCTGTCCAGGGTACGCGGAGGGCAGATGAGTTGGAACGTGAGCTTGGAGCAATGCATCTGTGATGTTGTGATGATGGTGGGGGTTCGGTCTTGGTTAGCAGTATGGGTCTCCTGGATAACGGTTGGGATTGAGGAGAGGCAGAAAGTATGGCAGAATGTACTGACGCTGATGCGTAATGCATTTCAAATAGCTCTCAGCAGGAGCTTCTCTACATAGGAGAATATCCTGATCACAAGTCATGATCATCATGAAGATCAAGCATCTTGCCTCTAGCATTCGTTGATCAATCGGTCTCTGCCCACTTAGGTAGATGTCGCCGTCGCCACATCCTGAAACCGCACTGAGACCGCCTACAATGATATCACAGCTTACTGTATCTGACTACCGATCCAAGATTCGTGTTGATCCAACTGCCAACTTTATTTCACGACCCTGAAAATCGGTCAACTCTGTGAGGCAACGATCGTCCCGTGATCTGCCAAGACATCAACACTAAAGACATCATGGCGAAACCTGTCGTCGTATCTACATTCTTCACCTTTCCCAAGTTCCTGCTGTGGAGTTTGCCTCTGGGATTTCTAGCGCTCACAGCGTGGCTGACCGGTGCAAATCTCAACAGCAGCTCCATCTCCGAATTCGTGACGCGCCTCAAGGGAGCAGAAGAGCCGATTGTTCATGTGAGCTTTGCCGTGCAATAAAGTGTGAAGGATGTGAGCTGATACTGAGCAGCTGCTGAAGCCGATACTGCATGATGCATCGTTCAACCCAGACTTTGTTCTTCGCGTGACAGAAGCTGAAGTTACGCAGTCATGTATCACGAAAGATCATGTCATCCTGATCAATGGCACGACTCCTGGGCCTGAGATACGGCTGACGGAGGGTAAGATCTACTGGATCAGGGTCTTCAATGACATGGCTGGGCAGAATCTCACGATGGTATGTTGAATAACGTGTTTGTGGAATCTTCCCAGACTGATTGAGCTCGTAGCATTGGCAAGTCGAAAGTGGCGAATGTGCGTGACGTGGGCAAAGCTAATCAAAATAGGCATGGTCTGTCAATGGCAGTCGCGCCATTCAGTGACGGGACACCAGGTGCTTCACAGTGGCCAATCCCTCCACTGCACTACTTCGATTACGAACTCGAGATCGAAAAGGGTCATGCAGGTTTGTGCTCCTCGTCTATCCCATGACATGACAATGCCTAGCTGACATCTCCAATTCAAGGAACTTACATGTACCATTCACACATTGGATTTCAAGCAGTTACTGCAGCTGGACCTCTGATTGTGGATGACGCCGGTCCCATACCTTATGAGTATGATGAAGAGCGGACCATTGCGCTTGGAGATGTTTACGAAAAGACTGACGCAGTCATCGAAGAAGGGTTGACTGGAAATCCTTTCCAATGGAGTGGAGAGCCTAGGAACCTTCTCGTTAATGGCAAGGGACATCTCGAAGGGAATCCAACCTCTGGTGATTGTGAGCTTGCTCACATTGTCGTTGAGCCCGACAAGGTCTATCGACTGCGTTTCATCGGCGCCACTGCTCTTTCTTTTGTCAGTCTGGCATTCGAGGGTCACGAGCAAATGATTCTCATCGAAGCTGATGGAGATTACACACAGCCTGTCAACATATCGCATCTCCAGATTGGGAGTGGACAGCGCTTTAGCGTCCTTCTGGAAACAAAGCCTCGAAGCGAAGTATTGTCGCAAAGTCGCTTCGTCATGCAGCTCGAAACTCGTGACCGGCCCAAACTCATCCGGTCGTACGCAGTACTTGAGTATCAGTATGCCGCGTCTAAGCGCGATCCCCAACCTGTTTCCGCATCACACATTGCTCCGGGATCGCAATCACCGCAGTCGCCCGTCTTGACCTTACCACCGACAACGCTTGGCTGGCTTGATCGTCAGCTCCTGTCCTTGACCCCAGATCCATCGTTTCCACTATCAACCGACGTCACGCGTCGAGTCATCATCCGCACACACCAGATCATCGGCTCCGGCAGTGTGACATGGGCACAAGATAAACTTCCCTGGGCCGAGTCATTCCCCACAGAGCCATACCTCGTGTCATTGTACCGAGATGACGGCGTCGAGTTTCCTTCCCTCGAACGTGCTCTTGCGCACGAAGGGATCGACCCCGTCACTCGTGCCTTCCCAGCAGCATTGGGCGAAGTCATTGAGATTGTGATTCAGAACACGGGCTCTGATGTTGGCAGCGTGGACGTTCATCCTTTTCATGCTCATGGTGCGCACTTTTATGATCTCGGTTCTGGCAACGGCACTTATGATGCGGAAGCTAATGAAGCGTTGATTGCGGGACTGTCCCTTGCGAAGCGGGATACGACGATGCTGTACAAGTATACTGAGCACACGACTCCTGGCGTTGATATGGGTTGGCGCGCTTGGCGGTTGCGGGTCACCGAGCCTGGAGTGTGGATGTAAGCAGGTATAGATCTGATTGATGAAAACTGACTAACATTGCTCGTCAGGATTCATTGTCACATTCTGCAGCACATGGTCATGGGAATGCAGACGGTCTGGGTTATGGGCAACTCTAGTAACGTCATGGCACATCCTTATGAACATGTCAAGGGATATCTGGAATATGGTGGTGGGGTGTACGGGAATGACACGCATGATCCAAGCTCGATCCATTTCAAGGGATTTGGGAGGATTGGACGTTGGTTCTCTTGGATGTAAGTCGAGCAGTGTACAGTATATTCCGCCACACTTCGCGACTTCTTGTTTCAGGCATGTTTGGAAGTCTGAGACAAAATCGGGCCGGCGTTGAACCCTGAACTCATGACTCGGCTGTTGCCTTGCGCACTTTACATCCTCTCCACTTCCATCTTCCCTCCCTTTGACTTCACCTCACCATTGTATTCAGGCTGGACGAGTGGCGGTCTTCGATTCCAAGGCGCTGTGGTTTCTCTTCTGCCATTATGCAAGCCGTTCTCTCCTGGTTCTCCTCCTCAAGCAAGCGGAAGCAGGATGTTGTTCTTCTTGACGAGCCAGCTCCGAAGCGCGTTAAGTACGATTCACTTCACCTTACGCAGGGCATTGCCACTTCCCCCTCAGGAGATGTCACTCTGGGACAGGGATAACATATCATAACCTAGAGCACATCTTGCCGATTGTACGCATGAGAATGTAATGCACATGCTGACCTTCAAAGTCTACTAGATGTCCTTGAAGCTTCTTCGAATCGTGCTTCTCAGAATTCAGCACCTGTATCTGATAACTGGACGACCGATACACCAACTCCGCAAGAACGAACAAGGACACCTTATGTTCACAGACCGGAGCTCTCGCGCCCTTCTTATCATACCACAAATGCTCCTTACCCGCGGTCTTCTCAATATACTCAATATCCATGGGTTTCTCAACCTGCTCAAGCACCACCTTCTCAGTCAAGTCAACAAACTCAACCAACACAGTCAGCTGCATCAGTCCAAAGAACTCAAGCATCAAATTCGACGTCAAGATCGAGGGGAACATTTCATAGCGTTTCAAGCATCCGTACTTTTCGTTTCCGTATTTGCATACTGCTGAGGAGCGATCTTACGCTGCGACTGTTCAAAAAGGTCGTCTGCCCACCAGTGGCGCCCAGGCTGTTCCGGGATGCTACCCTATTTGCACATTGTGTGTGTGTGTGCATGTTTCTCTGCTTCTTCAGGCTGATCATCTCACCTCTCCATCATCCCTAACCTGAGCACACAAAAATATACAACATGCCACAATGACAGTTGCTGCTTGGCATTGTTCAGCATTTTGACGATTTTTGTGAACACGAAATGCCACCTCGGGCCCGGATCTATTTGTCTTATCGCGCGGTGACGTTTTACATCTTCGAAACAGGCAGTTGCGGACGCGCCTCCTACTCCGCAGTCAACATGCCGACGACGACGCCAAGACCACTGGGATCGCTAAGTAGAGCGCGATGGCAGCATCGAAACGTTACTTAGTCTCTCTCAATCTGTCAAGCATCGACAAGCCTTTCCACTGTGTCACCGCTTTGTTGCGCATGCTTGAAACTTTGAAGTAGCCTACGTTCGCCAAGTATTTCCGTCGATCGTCGCCACTTGCCGAAATGGGCATACCCTTCCTCCACCCCAAACCACAACCTCCGACTGATCGTGAGTTTGAGACGATACCTCAGGCGACAGCAGGATGGTGGAGTGCTCTCACGTTCGGCTGGATCACGCCTTTGCTGCTGGTACGTCTTGCGTCTTCTCCTGGTGATGCCTGTCTTGCTAACAAATCCTCCTCACAGACTGGATTTGGCCGCCCTCTCGAAGCGAATGACATATGGCGCATGGACGATGCCCGGTTGACGAGCAGCATATCCGATCGGCTGGAAGCAAACTTCTTCGCAAGATGTCCACCAAGTCGGAGACCTGGGAAGTTCACGGGAAAGAAGACAGCCACTTCATCACGGGACAGCAAAGATAGCCTCGAGGACGAGAAGCTCAAGGGCACAAGTGGCAGCGGAACCCCTCAATCAGGACATACCGGCATCTCCGACGAGAAGCAAAGAGTTCCAGATATCTCGCCCATCGGGGTAGAGTACGCTTCGGCTAAAAAGAATGTCGAGGTCATGGAGAAAGAGGAGGCTGAGCAGGAGGCGTTGCAAGATATGGCACCAGAACTAGGACAGGTCAACCTCGCTGTCGAGATGCCCACAGTCGAAAGATCGTTGTCTCTAGCATCACACAATTCGCAGCCAATCCCTCCTGCGGAGCCCAAGATCTCCCCAAAGACGAAAGTGCAAGGCAAAGCACTGGAAGACTTCGGATGGCTATCCCGAAAATTGCCTTTCACTGGATACAGCAAAGCTGTCAAGATAGCTGCAGGTCGATACGTGCTGGAGGAGGATGAGACCGGGAAAGCCAAGCTCTACGATCAGAGTCTCACCATTGCTCTTCTTCAAACCATGAGAGTCCGAATGTTGCTCGCCATGGCCTGTAAAATCGTCGCGTCACTCATCACCACACTTTCATCGCTGGTGACAAAGCAGTTGATTCTCTGGATTACTACCAAACATGCATACTCGCAGCTCAATCCTGCGCAGAGGGCTCTTAGCCCACCGCCGGAGAGTATTGGGAAAGGGATAGGTTTGGCTATCGCTTTGGCAGCCATGCAAGAAATTGCTAGTTTGTGCAACAACCATTACATGGCGCACTCAATGGGCTGCGGGTGGCAGATGAGGGCATGCCTAATCGACCAAATATCCAGGAAATCGTTGCGCCTGTCTCCCAAGGCTAGACTGGAGTTCACCAACGGTCGAATGACAACATCAGTGAGCGGTGATACATCGTTTGCCGACTTTGTCTCCCCAATGTTGATAGAAATCTTTGTGGAGCCAATTTCCATCCTCGTTGGTATGGCCCTTCTGATATACTACCTTGGCTACAGCGCATTGGTTGGCATTTTCGTACTGCTATCTTCAACACCTTTGATGGGATTCCTGTTCAGAGGCCTGATCGCCTCGAGACGCAAGCAGATGGCGACAGTGGATCTCCGCGTGCGACTTCTCAGCGAGATTCTCAATTCCATTCGCCAGATCAAGCTCTACGCATACGAATCTTATTTTATCAAGCGTGTTATGACATACCGCAATCAAGAGATCGAGCGACTTAAGTCTAACGTCAGGCACAGAGCTATGATGATATCGACGATGACCTTTTTGCCCACGATGGCAGCTGTCCTCACATTCGTAACGTATGGTTTGTCTGGCCACACGCTCAACGCTGCAACCATTTTCTCAGCCTTGCAGGTCTTCGCCCTCATCCAAGCACCCATGCGCATCTTACCATTGGCGTTCACTGCCGTGTCAGATTTCCACATTGCTATCATTCGCATTTCCCAATGCTTACTGGCAGAGGAGCTACCCCATGAGCTCATGATTGACGAGAAAGCCGAATGGGCTGTGCGAATTAATGGCGACTTCACTTTCGAGACTGCTGGTGTGCCGAAGTTCGATGCCGCTAAGCAAAAGAGAGGTCGTGATCGCAAAGCCGAGAAGGCGGAGAAAGTCGCGCGTGAGAAGAAGATCAAGGAGGCTCGCGAGCGCAGGAAGAAGGGTCTCCTACCGGTCGTGGAAGAGCTTGGGAAAGAAGACGACAAGAAGGAAAAACCGTTCACTCTCACTGGCGTTGACCTTGCTATCCCCAGAGGCTCCTTGACCGTGGTTGTCGGCCGTATCGGCAGTGGCAAGTCAAGTTTGCTCCAGGCTTTGATTGGCGAGATGAGGCAGACAGCAGGAGACATTCAGTTTGGTGGAAGTTTAAGCTACGTGTCACAACAGCCCTGGGTCATGAATGCCACCCTACAGCAGAACATTTGCTTTGGGTCTGGCAAGATGGACTACCAAAGACTTGCAGACACACTATTCGCATGCTCATTGAACCAAGACTTACAGCAACTTGCGGATGGCATAGATACTGAAATCGGAGGTGAGTAACAGTGCCAGCGATACTACTGCATTGCTAATCTTCTCTAGAACGAGGCATCAATCTTTCTGGCGGGCAGAAGGCAAGAGTTGGCCTGGCCCGTGCGGTCTACTTTGACGCTGACATTGTCATCATGGATGATGTGCTCGCTGCAGTCGATGCGCATGTGTCCGCACACTTGCTCGAAAACTGTGTCACAAACCCCGCTGCTCTTGGCAAGAAGACTCGTATACTGGTAACGCATCACCTTGAAGCTACACCACTAGCAGATATGATCGTCGTCGTGGACAACGGCAAGATCGCGCAGCAAGGCAGATATGCAGACCTGAAGGAGGCAGAAGGCATATTCCGAACATTGCTCGAGGAGTATGGCCAAGAGAAAGAAGAAGAGAAGGAAGAGGAGGAGGAGCCCGCAGAGAAGGAGCTCAACAAAATCGCAAGCAAGAAGAAGGGGAGTGGATACAAGCTGATGATGGACGAAGAGCGCAATACTGGAAGTGTGTCCTGGTCCGTCTATGGGAACTTTTTCAAGGTTTGCGAAAGAATTGAATTAATGACTACATCACAAATTGCTAATTCAAGTCAGGCTATGGGAAGTTACGGATATCCTGCCTTTACCCTCTTCTTCCTCTGTCTCGCACAATGTGCCAACGTTGGCAACACGCTGTTCCTGGGATTCTGGTCTGGAAATGAGATTCGTGGCTTCCACCAAGGAGATTACATGGGCATCTATGCCGCCTTCGGCTTTGCACTGGCGCTGTTCACATTCATTGGATCGTACAATTTGTACCTTTCGGGGCTGCGGGCAAGTTTGACACTGTTCAAGAGAGCTCTCACAGGTGTGATGCGGAGTCCGGTGCTTTACCATGACTCAACGCCTATCGGTCGGATCATCAGTCGTTTGTCCAAAGGTATGCCATTCTCGCCTCGACAGGATCACGTGAACCAGATTGTTATACACTTCTTTTAGGGTCGAGTTCATCTACTGATCACGATTGCCTCTAGATATCGAGATGATTGACGATCGCCTGACCATGCAGGTCTATCAGCTTTTTTCACAGTTGCTCTCCGTCGTCGGTACCCTCGGTCTAGTCCTTTACGCATATGCTCTACTTGGCATAATCTTCATACCTATCATTTTCATCTACATCCTCCTGGCAGGTTTCTACAGGCAGTCGTCCCGAGAGATCAAGCGCATTGACTCCAATCAGCGCAGTTACATCTATTCTTCCTTCGGGGAACAGCTGATTGGGCTTCCCAGCATCCGAGCGTATCGTCAACAGCAGCACTTCAGGAACAAGCTCCAGGCAGCTACAGATGTCGAGTGCCGTGCGTATGCAATGACTATCTACATTCAGCGGTGGTTGGGTATCAGACTGGACTTTCTGGGGAACTGCCTTATCCTGGGCATTTGTTTGTTCGGAGTTGGCTTTGCAGCTTCAGTCAGCCCGGCAAAACTAGGAGGTAATGCCACTTACTTCCACCTGTGCCCTCTTCTCTGGGAATTTCCGCTGACAAGCACAGTAACTTTGACATATGGTCTTACCGCTACCCAGGCCTTCAGTCAGATTGTCAATTTTTACGCTCAAGTCGAGCAAGAGGTATGTGTCCGCATCATCCACACTTCATCTGCGCACTAACGCCCTACAGATGAATAACGTCGAGCGAGTCACTTACACAGGGAACTTGACACCCGAAGCTCCCCCTTCCCTTCCCTCTGATCCTCCAAACACCTGGCCGCAGCACGGTGTGGTAAAGTTTGACAACGTGCAGATGCGCTACAGAGAACAATTACCACTTGTGCTCAAAGGCCTCACATTCGAAGCTCGTGCTGGAGAAAAGATCGGCATCGTCGGTCGTACAGGAGCCGGCAAGTCATCACTAGCACAAGTGCTTCTGCGCATAGTCGAGCTTGCCGACGGCAAGATCGAGATCGATGGAGTCGACCTCAGCAAGGTCGGCTTGGACACTTTAAGAACCCACCTGTCCATCATCCCACAAGAGGCCCTCCTCTTCAGCGGCACCGTTCGCGAAAACCTCGATCCCACGGCCCTCTACACCGACGCCGAGCTCAATGACGCTCTCGCCAAGTGCGACCTGCTCCCCGGCCCCGACGCACCCACGACGCTGATCGAGCGCTGCAAGAAGTTCCAGCTGGACGCGCACATTGCGGACGAAGGTGGCAATTTCTCTGCTGGTGAACGACAGCTACTCGCGCTTGCTCGTGCTGTTGCGAAGCGATCAAGGGTGACCATTCTGGATGAGGCGACGTCGAGTGTGGATCCAGAAACGGATGCCAGCATTCAGAAGACAATCAGGAACCATATGACGGAGACGACGTTGTTGTGTATCGCGCACCGTATGTTTAGCTCCTCTGATCATGGTTGGAATGTGGCAACTAACGAGAGACTCTTCAGGTCTCGCTACGATCGCATTCTATGACAGGATCCTGGTTATGGTGAGTACCTTGACGTGCTGTTGTGCAGATTCAGAACACGAGCTAAATGTAGATAGGATGCCGGAGTGATTGCGGAGCTCGACACACCACTTGCTTTGTTCGACAAAGAAGACTCCATATTCCGCGGGATGTGCGACGCCGCTGGCTTGACGCGCTCGATGATTGTCCGCTTGCGCGAGGGCATGACTGATTGAGGAGATAATGTTGAAAGAGTACGCAGAAGGTGAGATGAGGGAGCGGGAGATGAAAGTCTCATGAAAAGGAGAGATGTGCGTATATCTTGCGTCGATATTCAGCACAATGATTAAGCAGCATACGGTCGGGGCAGTCAGAAGTGTTTCTTTTTGGGTCAAATCACGATATGCAGTAATGATAACATGAAACCATCACTCATGTTCCCGCCAAGCTTGAGGCCATGCTCAGCACCGTGAGGAGATAGATTCGTTGCATCTGTAATTTCAGCTCCCGGGTGATGGTGCTCACGCTATCATCACGATGCCTTTTAAATGTCTGCATATTCGGATGCCTTTCTCGAGAGGCGCACCAATACACCTCCAAGAAGACAACAGGGAGACTCGACTGGGCTACATCGCGATTATCATCCTTAAGTAGCGCGAGTAGTGCATTAGTAGGCTCGATAAGCATAACTAAAGTATAGAGCATAGCGGTTGTTACAAGTAGTCTTTCGGTGACTTCGATAGCGGCAGGCAGTTCCGAAAATTTGATTACGACTATTATGTCTATATTAGGTGATTAACACCACGGCATATTATACCGGATACGTGCGCAAGACATGTACTGAGGCTGTAGTGAGGTATATTAGATCGGAGCACTACAGTCCTCATGCGAAGGATGATGCGAAGAATTAGGAACGCCCCGCACGCACGTCTAGTGCTCGCCATATCCCAGCGTCCCATTGAGATCTCTGAAGTCTCCTCGCAATGACTCAATACCGTCCTTTCTGACCTCCTCCACAAACCCGCCAATCTTCTCCGCCATGGCCTTCGGCTCAAAGCCAAACCACTTATATGCATCCGACCCCGGCAAACTCTTTCCAAATCCGCTCATACTGATGCTCGCATCTGCATACCGCTCCCAGCCGTACGCGACATACGCCTCAATCACAACCACCGGCGCTTTGGTCCGATGCCCAAGCACGCTCTGTCGGTATGCTTTACTCTGCTGATCGAACAACCGCTGGCACGGAAAACTGACCACCCGCGCCTTGATACCATGTGTCTGTTTGAGCTCATCCACCGTCCGCACTGTGAAGCCCATCTCGCTTCCGACGCCAATGAGCGTGACATCCGCATCCTCGCATTCAATGAACACGTATGCGCCCCTGGCGACGCCATCCCGCCTCGAATGCGAGGGGAACTGTGGCAGATCCTGCCGTGACAGCGACAGCATGCTGGGAGTGCGCGTGGCGTTCAGTGCGACAATGAATGCGCCCGCCACTTCCTCCGTGTCGCACGGTCGCATGTACAGCAGATTCGGCATCGCGCGATACAACGCCGCCAGTTCCACGGGCTGATGAGTCGGCCCGTCTTCGCCCGTGCCGATGGAATCGTGCGTCGCGATGTGGATTTGCTGCAGATGCTGGAGCGCGCCCATACGGATCCCTGGTGCGGCGTATATGTAGAACATCAGAAAGGTCGAGGTTATGGGGAGGATGGTCCCCGGATTGAAGGCGGCAAGGCCGTTTGAGATGGATGCCATGGCGTGCTCGCGGATGCCGTAGTGAATGTAGCGGCCGGTGTAGCTGCCGTCGAGCCCGACGGTGGTGCGCAATTCAGGCTGGATGAGATGTTAGATCATCACCTGAAAGGAAGAACGCGATGCTGGATGAGAAATACGAACATTCTGGAAATCCACTTGGTTCGGATAGCTCATATTCACTGATGGCGACAGATCAGCGGTACCGACGATGAAATTCACCATTTTTTCCATCAGGGGATTGCAGACAAGGCCAGCGGCTTTACGCGTGGAAGTGGGCTTCGATGGTATATCTTCCTTTTTCAAAATGTGCTGAGACCAGTCCAGTGGCATTTTCCCGCGCATTCGCAGCTCAAACTCTGCACCTTCCTCGGAATACTTTGTCTTGTACGACTCAACCAGCTGCGACCACCCTGCTTCGTATTGCTTGCCGCGAGACTTGGCCTCGCGGAAGAACTCATACACAGTGTCTGGAACACCGTAGTGCTCGTCGGGGTTCATCCCAAAAGCTCGCTTGATGTTGCCAACGTCCTCTGCACCAAAGGCAGCGCCGTGTGCCTTCGCTTTACCTGCTACAGCGCTGCCAATGCCAATGATGGTTCGAATGTTGATGAATGTCGGCCTGTCGCTGACGCGTGCTTGGAATAGCGCCTCTGTGATGCCTTGAATGTTGGACTCGCCTTGGTAAACATCGATGACGTTCCAGTCGCAAGCACGCATCTTTGCATTGATGTCCTCTGTGCACACCACGTCGACGGATCCGTCACAAGTGATCTGATTGTTGTCGTAGATAATTGCCAGGTTGTTGAGCTTCCAGTGACCGGCAGCTTGAATAGACTCCAGAGCAACGCCTTCCTGCAAGCAAGCATCGCCGATCATGCACCACGTCATGTTGTCGACAAGTGGAAAGCCTGGCTTGTTGTATGTCGCGCTGAGCTGTTTGGACGCCATTGCCAGTCCGACAGCGTTGCCGACACCCTGACCTAGTGGCCCCGTGGTGACTTCAATGCCGTCAATCTCAATCTCGGGATGGCCTGGACAGATAGAGTCTGTTCGAGCGGAATGGTACGACTTCAATTGCTCGAATGTGAAGTTTTGGTAGCCAACGAGATGCATGAATGTATATTGGAAAAGACATGTATGTCCTGAATTTTTATCAATTTTGTCCACGATAGAGCAACAGTGCTTGCAAGGCTTTTTCATACCATTGGACAGCACGAAACGATCCCTGTTGAAGTAAGTTGGAGTGCTGGGTGAATACTTCATGGCGTATTTCCACAATGATATACCAATTGCAGCCATGCTCATTGCACCACTACACCGTCAACATCACCATCAGCAATCGTGTATAACATGACACACTCTGAGCGAGCTCGAAACATACCCGGGATGACCGCCATTGAACTGCTGGCATAGATCCGCGATCAGACATCGGAATACCCGAAGCACCAAATCATGCCTCTCGTGCTCCTTGGGCTGTAGCTCGTCGAAAAGATTCTTGTTACCATTCTTGTTGTAAAGCTGCATTATCTTGACAGGCTGCAGGCCGACAGCCTCTTCGTAATCCGTAGCTGACGGGGGCATTATGTCTGTGAAACTGTTGTGAAGAGACAAGTGAGACAGGCAGGGTGGCTTAAATCAAGTAGGTAAGATTGCTTTTGCAGGAACAAGTTCAATCGATCTGATAGAACTGTTATGGAGGAACAGATTTCATGGAGCAGCTTATACTTGCGTATGAGGGCCATCGCGGTAGCACAGCAGAGCATTGGAGCCATCATTGTGGGGGAAAGAAGGGGAATGGCGCTGAAGAGTACCGTATGGGGACAAGAGGAGAAGAGGAGAAGAGGAGAAAAGGGGCATCATTCAGCGACATAAACAAGCAAGGATACAGAATATTACCAATACTATCCCTTCGTGGAAGTATGGCACGCTCCGACTGCCGTAAAGTATTCCAGTACTTTGTAAGATTGAGATGCCGGGTTCTACACGTCAAACACTTTGAAATCCTGTTAAGGCACAGGACCTGCCTTCCGAGACGAGACACTCTCTATATTCTGGCCCACGAACTCACTTGTGCACCAGTATCTAAACTCTATTACCGATCATGGGTGCTTCTGGAGGTCTTGACAATGTGCAGGGCAAGACACTCTATCGCTTGATGAGTATGGCCTGTGGAAGTGCATTCATGCTGTATGGGTGGGACGCTGGTGTCCTTGGTGGCATCCAAGCCACACCTCAATTTTTGAACGCAATCGGCAACCCGACGGGGTCGGAGACCATTCCAATCATCGCTGCAATTTACAACCTTGCTGCTGGAATCATGGCCCTATGCGTAAGCTCTTTTGGCATGAAAATCGGTCGGAAAGGCACCATCCTGCTTGGGTGCCTACTGATCTGCATTGGCGCTCTTCTTCAAGCTTCGACCTTCTCGCTGGCTCAGATATTCGTCGGACGTGTGGTGACTGGCTCAGGCATAGGCTGTATTGCCGCTGCTGTCCCGACGTATATGGTGAGTTATTCTGCATCAATCAAAACAAGGAAATTGCAGCAACATGGATTCGCAAACAGTAAGAGTGTGATAACTCTGATGTCCACTCTTGCCCTTTTCCAGCCTTCCCCAGCTTACTCTCGAATCAGTTGCTGACGCTAGTGTTTCATACAGGCCGAGATGTCTCTTGATGCCTCAGAACGTGGACCCGAGGTTTCATATCAACTTGCGCTCTTGATCACAGGTGTCGCGTTGGCTTACTGGGTTGACCTGGGCTTTGTGCAAGGTCTTGATAGGCACCCTTGGCTATGGCGCATTCCTTTGGCAATGCAGAGCTGTTTCGCAATATTCTCTGCCGTGCTCCTTTTGATGTTGCCTGACACGCCTCGCTGGTATTATGCACGAGGTCAAGTTGAGAAGGGTGATAACACACTTGCACGCCTACACGAATTGCCCGCGGACCATCCGCGAGTACAGCTCGTCAAGACGGAAATCCTCAACTCGCTGAAAGAGGAAGCCGACGAAGAGAAGTTCGACTGGAAGTGTCTGTTCTGGGACAACACGGAGCTTCAATTCGGGAGACGACTGCGAACCTCATTTCTCATCAATTGGGTTAGTATGGGAGTCGCCCACAGCCTCATCATTTGCTGATTATCGTGTTACAGGCACAACAGTTCCTCGGAATCAACATGCTTGTGTATTTCAGTACTACAATCTTTTCGAATCTGCACTACTCGGCACGTCTTTCCGGAATTCTTGCTGGAGTAATCAACACGGTTTTCGCCCTCGCATCATACCCACCTATCTGGTATATTGAGAGAGTTGGGCGTCGTGCTATGATGATCTGGTACGTCACACACTTACATGTCGATTTCGATATACCAAACCATTCCCCTTCTCGATCACTGCGCTAATCTCCGGACCCGTACGCATAGGTCTGCTCTCGGTTGCGGAGTTTGTATGCTTGTGTACATCATCATCACAACCCTGCCTCCTCACTTGGCAAACAATGGCACCAATCTGGCAGCCGTGGTCATCATCATTCTGTACGAAGTCGTCTTTGCCTTTGGCTGGCTCGGAACCTGCTGGATCTACGGACCCGAGATTGCACCTCTCAAGTATCGCCATGTCGCTGGCTCTCTTGGAGCCGCCGGAGAGTGGTTCTCCACCTTTATCATGGTATTTGGTGGCGGGACTGGTATCGAAGCTGTGGGACCCAAGATCTTCATCTGGCCCTTACTCTGCTGCTTCCTTGCTGCCGCTTACGTCTACTACCTATGCCCAGAAAGTAAGTCTTGCATCACTCAACTCGTCCTCTGTCAGCATTAGCTCGATGATCAAAGCAGACTTCACTAGTCTACGCCTTTTTGGCCGACTAAGCACAGACGTGACTCTTCCTGCCCTTTTTTCTTTCCTTTCGTTTCTTGGACTTGCCAAGTTTGTCCACTGACTTGCACCTCTCAGCCACGGGCAAGACACTTGAAGAAATCGACATCCTCTTTGCGCGCTCGCAAGAAGTGCGTGACAGGCTTGAAAAGCGTGAGGATAATCGCAGGCAATCGGTCACGGCACCAGACGAGTACGGGGCTGGTCGCCTGCTCTCGACGTTCTCCGAGAAGGGTGTACAACAACGACACGTTGAAAGGGTCTAGTGGGAGTGCCGTTACCAGATGACTCGGACACTTGAGGGGTGGAAGCAGGATGTACTTCTCCTCGAACTCTCGGTCACTTAGTACAAGCTCTGCGTCGATATCCATTGTACAAGGTTGAGACAGCATCAGCAAAAGTACAGCAATCCGACCAATATAATCATGTCCAGTATCGTTGGCCGATTTACCATGGCACATCGTCTAACTAAGTCAACCTGATCCCCAGCTTCACCTTCGTGTCTGCTTTCACATAGATTGTTTAGCAGTATAAACATTTCTCATGATGTAGCTTGGGACTGGAGCTGCATCGTGCTTTAAAGCCAGGGCGCAAGTCCTGCTATCTTGAATCACGCATGCCTGATTCTAGAAGTATGTACTGTTCCCTGATCTCGCCTAACGTATTGATTTCATGCTCGCGAACCACTCTTGCTCAAGGCAATATCAACCACCTCTCTCACATCATCCACAATGCCATCTGGACACTCTGTCGCTGCAAAATGCCCTCCGTCATTCCTCTCCGAGTAGAACACTAGGTTTCCTGTCCTCTCGACCGCCCGCCTCGAGCTGGGCTCCGTATCCCAGAAGAAGCTCGTGTATCCAAACGGACACTTGATCTTGTTTTCCGGCCTCATTGCAAAGGCGGCAAAGTTCTCGTGTCTCACGTTCTCGTAGTAGGGAAGACTGCTTGTCATGATGCAGTTACTAAAGTAGTACAGTGACACCGTCGTCAGGATATGTCGTTTCCACTCAGCCCGGCCCTGCTTCGCCGGGTCGGCCGCCTCATTATACTTCTCCCCAAGCCACACCATAATGCCCACAGGATTGTCCTGCAGCATCCAACCGACGGTGTGCGGCCGCGTGCGCATCATAATCGCGTAGCCCATGTGGTTCTCCAGCCATTCGTCGACGCGCGCTGCCACTTTTGCTTCGCGGTCGGTGAGCTCTGCGCCCTCGGGTAGTGGCGCGGGCGCGAAGTTGAAGTGGACTGCCCTGCACGCGTCGGAGTAGTTTGCGCCGAGCTCGCGCCCGACCCAGTGGCCCCAATCGCCCGTTTGTACGGCATATTCGTGATATCCGAGGCGCTGCATTAGCTTATGGAAGATGCGGGCGGTATCTTGCAGTTTCCAGCCGCGAGGTGGACCGGAGGACCAGCAGAAGCCGGGCAAGCTAGGGACGATGCAGTGGAAGGGACGTGCAGTACTGGGTTCTGTCAGAGGTCCAATCACCTGGTCGAACTCGTGGAACGATCCGGGCCACCCGTGAACCATCAGCAGAGGAAACGCAGTAGAAGAGCTTGAACGTGCGTGGATGAAGTGGATGTCGAGACCTTCGAGTTCCGTGGTGAAATGAGGCCACCGGTTGATGTTGCGCTCTTCCTCGCGCCAGTCGTAGTTATTTGTCCATGTTTCGTAGAGATCCGTCGCCCATTCCGTAGTGAAGCCGTAGTCGTTTCCCGCATTGGGCACGATGTCTTTAGTGGGAACTCGCGTGTCTCGGATTTTGCGATAGTATCTGTCGACCTCTACGTCGGGGATTGCGATCTTATATGGCTTGACTGCTTCTGACATCTAGGGTGGCCTTCACTGTACATACAGATGCGATCGTGGTCCTACTGTTGTGAGGACAATAAACTGTCGCTCTCAAATTGCTCAATCAAGCCAGAGGAGTATAGGTTGCGCTGAAGACCGGCACGGTCAAGCGGGCCAGAGATGACGCAGCGGTCTGGTGACGCTGTTGTAATGATCGGGACGTAACATCACCAGGTTGTCGGCGTAAGGCCTCGGCATAGGACGAGAAAAGCGAACGGCTTGCGCTGGACATTGCTCGATTGGAAAGATGAGCACGTGCTCCAAGAATGTGCGGGGTATGGGTGCTTGGAAGGTGGCAAGATGCGGGGACGCCGCTCAACCTCACACCGCACCTCGGCAACCATGAGTTCATGAGTTGAAGAGTTCTCCGTTTTGAAATAGCTGTAATGTTGCGAGGACCGGGACGACTCTGCGGGCATCCCCCATGACTTCAGTATATAGCCACCGGCAGAATCCAATCACTGCCCCTACCCCTACCCAGCGAGTGTTTCCCCACGTCCCTGACATCATCATCTGACTGCTATTCTAGGGAGTCATTGTATGCATTCATCTTGAACATCATCTCAAACATTCCTTAGAAATGCCTTCTCTCAATCCGACCATCATTGAAGATGAGCACTGGCGGCACGGTTTCGCGTTTGTCGACGATGAAAAGCTAGTCCGTATCCACTACATCGACTGCCCTTCCAGCAGTTCCAAGGAAAAGGGCGTGATATTGCTCATTCACGGCTATCCCAACACGTCTTACCAATGGCGACATGTCATTACGCCCTTCTCAAAGGCAGGATACAGAGTGATAGCTTGCGATTACCGCGGGGCAGGTGATTCCTCCCATCCAAAAGGCGGCTACGATAAAGTCACCGTCGCCGATGACCTGTACAAAGTCGTCCACGACCACCTCCACATCACCTCATCAATCCACGTCGTCGGCCAAGACATTGGCGGCATGGTCGCGCACGCCTACGCGGCGTCCCATTCTGCCCATACCCGTTCCGTCATGTTCGGCGAATGTCCCCTCCCCGGCGGCGATCCTTATGAATCTTTCAAGAACGCTCCTTCGATGTGGCACTTTGTCTTTCAACAACAACTCGATCTTCCCGAGCTGTTGACGCAGGACCGCGAGGCCATTTATATCAAGCACTTCTACGACCGATTGTGCTACAATCCCACGGGCATCACGCCACGCGACGTCGAGCACTATGCAGCCTCCTTTCGGCAGCCGGGAGGCATGCGGGCGGGCTTCGAGCTGTATCGTGCGTTTGCACAGGATGCGCTGGATAACGTGAAGATGCTCAAGGCGGATGGACAGCTGAAGATGCCAGCGGCAGCGCTGTGCGGGGAGATGAGCTTGTTGCTTGAGGTTGCGGAGGAGCAGACACGGCAATTTTATGAGAAGGTGGAGGAGGTGATTGTGGAGCAGAGTGGACATTGGACGGCGGAGGAGAACCCGCAGGATTTTGTGAAGAAGGTGGTCGGTTTTGTTGAGAAGTATGATTCTTGAGACGGGAATGAGAGGCTGGCGTTGGTAACTCGCTAGTTTCTGCATGCGAAAGGGGTCGAGGTTCTGACAGCGGCTATAATAGAGCGATGATAGGGAATGTGATCAAGCGGGAAATTATCATTTCTTCATTTATCAGGTTTACATGATCAAGTTGCTGGACCATGAACAGTAGACGGGGTCGCGGTTGGAAGTTTTGCGCTATGCAGATCTACGGTGGCCTCGATGGGTCGTCGTAGTGTTTACGGGCCGGCCCATTGAGGACGGTGAACGAGAGTGCCCTGGGGCTCGAATTATGCTTGAATGCAGTAGTTAGGGTTTATGAAATATCTCTTGAAATGAATACAGAGCCTGCATCAATCTCTGTTCAAACCTCAGATCTAGCATCTCAGGCGAGTACCGTAGTCTTTCAGCTTCAAAGCCAAAGAGTATAATGCATGCCGCATGACATTGTAGGACCACTGCGTCGAAGACATGTTCATAAATATGGTAGATAGTAGCGGACGTTCATGAATGTATAACAGCACAACTCCTAGATTCCCTATAGTCTTCAGATACCTAGCTTCTCTCGACTACAAGATCTACTATAAACGTATAGCCCAATCCTGCGCTTCATTTCTTGGGCCTCTCCGTGTCCAGGATGTGAATCTTGATGGAGTTTTGTGTCCGATCAGCTGCCGTCTCCAGTGCATGTACTGCTTCCTCAAGTGTGAAGGCATGGCTGATCAAGGATTTGAGATCGATATATTTCGATTGCAATAGCCGGATCGCATAAGGCCAGGAGTGGTGATAGCGATTGATGAATTTCAGGTCAATCTGCCAGGTTGGTCATCAGTGAAATCCGCTTTTATCAACCTTGAGAAAGAAATCGACGAAGAACTGACCTCGGCCAACGAAAGATGCATAAATGGCAATCCATCCATGATATCCCTTCCTACGCCTACCACCATCACAGTTCCTCCCCTCTGACATACATACGCAGCTGTGCGCACACTGCTATGCACACCCGAGCACTCGTACACCATACTTGGCTGCGGACTCCCCAGCTTCTCGAACACTCTCACCATATCTGCAGCATGCTTTTCGGGCTCGCCTTTCATGGGTATCAGGAACGTCTCACACTCTGGCACGAACCCTTTTGCAAAATCCAACCTCGCCGCGTCTACATCAGTGATGATCAGCGGCCACGCCCCGCTAGCCTTCGCCACGGCCAACGTGATGAGCCCAATCGGGCCAGCACCGCACACCAGCACGCTCTGTCCCACGCGTACGGGCGCGCGCTCGAAAGCATGTATGACCACACTTAGTGGTTCAAGCAGCGCGCCTTCACTAAAGGTGAGCGATTCTGGCAGTCTGTGCAAGTATTTGGCGCGGTGGACGTGGTAGCGGCGGATGGAGCCGTGGAAGGGTGGCGCGCCGGAGAATGCGACGTCTGGACAGAGGTTATAGTCGCCAGTCGTGCAGATGAGGCATTCGTGGCAGGGAACACCGGGCTCGATGGCGACGCGGTCGCCGGGACGGAGATGGGTGATGTTGCTGCCGGTGTGGACGACGACGCCGGCGCCTTCGTGACCGAGGACGTAGTCGGAGGTGACGATGCAGCTGCCGATAGAGCCGGTTTTCCAAAAGTGAAGGTCGGAGCTGAGGTGGCGGTCAGAGGCTAGATGATGTTGTGAAGAGTCATGTAGGGGCAAGGAAATAGCGCGTACCCGCAGATACCATTGGCTCGGACATGGACAATACAATCATCTGGTCCTGGCTCTAAAGCTGGTGAAGGCGCAGAGTAGATTCTGTGATCTTTCGTCGTGTACAGTGCCGGATTATCATCGAGCTCGAGACTCGCGATGTCTGATGGGATCTGCTGTGAGGTTGTCATCTTGGTTGTCTCTGTAGAACGTGACTCCCTTTGCTGATTTTAAATTGAGCATGGCCAGCTTCCGATGAGCAAGGTTCGTGACTCGGTTCTTCCCGTGAAGCATGCCATAGCAGGATACGGCAGTCAGCAGTTCCTTTACGCCGAGACACCAAGATGAAGCAAGTCAACGTCATACAAGTCGGTACATCGATGTATCCATGTATTCATGTATTGAAGAAGCGAAGAAGAGAAAGAAAAGAAATTATCCGATTCCCGGCCGTTGTATCCCCATACGGTACTCTTCAGCGATTGTTCATTGCGTTTCCCCGCGAGCGATGATCGCTCCAATGCTCTGCTATGCTACCGCAACAGCCCTCCTTGGACATTGCGCAACATTGCGGCTATACCAGTGCCGAAAATGTCCATGTCAGGGCGACATGTGGAGGAAATAGTCCCAGACGCTGTTGACGATGGTTGACCAAGTCACTTACTTCTTCTACGACAACTTCCGCATCTCCGCCTTTGGTAGCTTGTATCTCTGTACTAGTTTACTTGTCATGCTCAAAGTATCCTCCTGTCATAACGCAGTGCGGCATACTATCGCTATCGGCAGCCGACGGCCATTACTGCACAGATTAAAGTCCACCGCTGCACTTCCTGAAGTGACGAATGAGCAGATTGTAAGGGACCATACACTTCCTCCCGAAGACCTTCAATCCTCTGGCAGAAACATTGCAGTGAGATCAGACTCCTCGTTATTCTCTCTAGATGGGAGGACAGTCGTGGTGACAGGTGCGGGCCGTGGTCTTGGAATCACCCTGGCATCTGCAGTACTGGATGCGGGTGGGGATGTGGTGTGTCTCGACGTGCTACCACAGCCAAGCAAAGTGGAATGGACCGCATTGGCTGTATCCGAGAAGCATAGAGGACACGCGACATATCATCAATGCGACATCACCAAAGAAGAGCAAGTACGCTCAATTCTGACAAAAGCCGCATTCGAAGCGGTGGAAAGGGAAAAGCCGATACGGGGACTAATCAGCTGCGCTGGTATTCAGCAGATGGTTGATGCCCTGGACTATCCTGTCGATGACTTCAAGCGAATTCTCGACGTCAACGTGACTGGCAGTTTTGTCGTGGCCAAGCACGTCGCAGGGCTCATGAAGAGTGCAAACAAGACTGGTAGCCTGGTCTTGATCGCATCGATGTCCGGGCAGATTGCTAATCGAGTACGTACGCGTGTAACTTCTGCTGATGACTATAGCTGACCAGACGCCAGGGCATTCATTGCTCAGCATATAACACATCTAAGTCCGCCGTACAGCAGATGAGCCGGTCTCTGGCCATGGAATGGGGTCATTACGGTATCAGAGTCAACAGCCTCTCGCCGGGATACATACGCACCGCGATGACAGACCAACTACTGGCAGAGAAGCCCGAGTTGGAGAGGACATGGATGGCAGGCGCACTACTTGGTCGTTTGGGCTCTGTGGAGGATTTCAAAGCTCCAGCTGTATATCTTTTGGCCGACGGGTCGTCGTTCATGACTGGAAGTGATTTACGCGTCGATGGTGGTCACTGCGCGTCCGCATAGTCGATTGGGAGACCGAGGGGCGAGGCTGATGAGAGAGCATTTGGAAGAGTGTTTAGATTGTACCGATATCAGCCCTTGTGAGTATAGTCCGAAGGTCACATCTCTAGATAGTATCGGTCCTGACACCGTGCTTGCGCATCCTGGAATCTTCGGAAATCGCTCCTCTTGGTCTCGCTTCATGGTTCACGTGGTCGTACCCAGCTGTTACTGATGATGATAATAATCCTCATCAACAAAGACCTCGGCAATAACATCACCAACTCCGCTCTGTCCTCTGACGTTCGGCGATGTGTCCATGTTTACTCTTGCCTGACCTTCCCTCTGCCTAAGATCGCTGATCTCGGGAAGCAACAAGACGAGACCTTTTCACTCGAGGACTGACCCGACGATAAGACTATCATCCCATGCTCGGAGGAGCGCTATGGGCGCGTAGACATGCGGTGAAGTTCGGATAATGCTCGTAACGGCGAGTATTCTATCGCGCAAAGACAAGCCTGATGCGTAGTAGACGAAGGAATGGATGTCTCAATTGTAGGCGACGAAGAAAGAAATGTGACGAAGCAAAGCC
>Ga0268250_10000051_pt1 | contig 56504 bp, 55 predicted proteins | sample AgamicAsSfe_FD_200448 | JGI IMG/M metagenome (GOLD analysis project Ga0268250, IMG submission 200448) | Agave microbial communities from Guanajuato, Mexico - As.Sf.e (v2) (version 2) | ecosystem: Host-associated > Plants > Phyllosphere > Phylloplane/Leaf | place: Guanajuato, Mexico | collected...
ACTCATCATGTCGAGCTTAAACACTTCTGATGATCATCACTATACTGTCTTCATCCGCTTGCCGTTCCCACGTCGTGACTTCGTCGATCCACCTTTGGTGAGGCTGCTTGCTGGCACATCGAAAGATTCATGCTCATGACTTCGATGATAGGTAGACTGGAACTCAGAAGATGACCGAAAGCTATGGGCAACCATATCGCAGAATCCAAGAAGCATTGATCTGAACTGTACGTCCAATTGAATATGCAACACGACAGCGAGACTGATAGCATTAAGGGACTGAGCTGTAAGATATGATCTCGTTTGGACTTATCTTGGACTCTGCCTGACTCTCAAGAGGGCGGACCAATTCGATGTGCCTGTCCCTTTTCTACTGCAGCAAGCAGCATGGCTATACGAGCACCAACTGTCCACAGTCCGTGCTCAAATGCAGAGGATAAGCGCTTCACGACCAACGTCAATGGTTGGCGGTCCCGAGCTGTCCGTATCGTCACAAGTGCAAGGTAAACACAGCCTTGACGAAACAGCTAACTCTGGATCCGATGCTTCCACCGTAAAAGGAAGTCAAGCGGGATCTGGAAGAGGCTCGTTCCGAGGAAGCGCTACTGCCTTAGCTCGAACGAGGAGTGCTTTGACTATCATCAGACCAAATCAAAGTATGTATATACATTGTGCTATTGCGTAAGGTTCCTAAAGCCTCATAGAACCACGCAAGGTAGCCCTAAAACCGAATGCACTGCCCATTGATACCACGCGAGACTTGAAGGAAAGGGCGAGGACCAGACCAGCAAATGTCCCTAGCCCGGCCAGCGTAATGGCCGAGAGACAAGTACATCCAGTACTATCACCGCCACATTCGACCTCAGGCACAGCCTCGTCATCAACACAATCGTCGTCATCAGATGAAGAGGACGATGAACACGCCGCCCCACAACAGACACGACGGCGACCAATAGAACGAAGTCGTCTCTTTCGACCCGCTCGTGTCACTAGTCCGGGCGAGTCGCAGTCTCGAGATTTGTCGCCAGTATTCCTTCCTTTTGCAAGCAGCCACGATAGCAATTTGAGTCGAGCAGCCGATGAGATTAGGCCAGCACAACGGCACATTAACATAACTAGCGAGACTCAGCAAACAGATCTTCGCGACACTTTGCGAAGTCCCCACCGTGCTAGGACGGCACAACAAGGCTTTCATGAAGCATCACAAACTACAAATCAAAACGCTCATACTGGCAGTCGAGCGGGAACTGGCAAAGTATATGCTACGAAAAACACCATGGACACTGGCAGCACAGAGCCGCAGCTCAGCCCAGCTGCAAACGCTGCGACACCTAGCATAGGGAGCAGCTTCAGTGATCTAGATAGTATGTCGACTTCATCTTGAATGAGAGCTTTGGGACCTTGGATATCAAGCTAATCTCGCGACAGATACCAGCCTAACCGACTCTGCTCTGGAAGAGACATTGGCAAGCCATATGCGTCGTGGCATGGCAAGTAGGATTAGCACTTTCAGTCAGTCGTCGAAGCACTGAGTTGTCCGGTTCATATCTCGCACCATTGCCATTTTCGTCTTCGAGTTATGCCCCGCTGCTCTCAATCTGCTCAATCTACCATTCATCCACCATAGCCCGCGGCCCAGACGTATCCAGAGTCCCTCCCCTGCCGCCGCCGTCCCTCCCCTGCCGCCGGCTTCCTCTTCCTACCCGTCTCCACCGCCGCCTCATTAGCCACCACGATCACAAATTGCCCGAAATCAGGATCCTATACAAGCCATTATGCCAGAACGATATACTACGGCACCTCCGTACGGTCAATCGGAATCGTTGCCTCGAAGATAACAAGGCGGCAAACTTCAAACCTAAACACAATGTTAGCAGGATTTCGTACAGTCTTGAGAGTATCGTAGTGGGCTAGACTGACCTGCAAGCATAGAGCCCACGATCATCCAGACGCTGTGGAGCAAGAGGATACTGAACTCTAGCAGACACCCAGACTCCATCCTAGTGATGAAAGGATAGTACCGTCACATTCATGACTCACACCGGGCAATAAGAACCATGACTATCCAGCTCCAATCGTATGCTCAATTCTACAATCTGGCAGGATTGTTCCACTACCTTCATGCTGCGAGGATAGTACAAGACTCAGGTCGAGGCAATAGGATCCATGATGACCAGATAGAACCCAGAAGGAGAATACCTGAATTAAGGAGGCATTAGGACGCCACCTTGCCGATACCAGGAGAGTGCTGTCGAGTACAAGCCTCACGTTCAAACGACATGAACCAGTATCACCAGAATGGCACCAGGGAGGAAAGTTTCGAAGCCATAATGCATTAGAAGCGACCTTGTCAAGACCAGGAGATTGCCGTGAGACCCAAAGCCTCTTCTTTACCACCACCTCAAGTATCCTGATACAACCCCTCCATATCATCTCTTCCCCACAACTTCACGGTCCGATCCCTTCCACAACTCGCAATCCACTTGGCATCACCCGTGACATCGCAACTCAACACATTCTCCGAATGTCCAGACAGACTCGCAATCGGCGCCCAGTCGTTCGCGCTCGTCACTGTGACATTCTTATCGAATCCACAGGACACCATAAACGTGCCTGCCTTCTTCGGCACCGCTTCGCCTTTTTCGTTCGTCTTCGGTGAATCCAGGCTCCCAGGCCCATCCTGTCCCTTGAACCACCGGATATCCGTCACGCCACGACTATGCGCCGGTATCCTCGCCACATCCCGCACCATCCTCACGTCCCAGCAAAACGCCATACCATCCGCACTCCCACTGAGCACTCTATACCCATCCGGACTCCAATCCAGCCCGAAGATCTCTCTTGTGTGCCCCTCGAGTATCATGACAGTCCTGCCACTCCGCACGTCCCAAATCCGACCGATACTGTCAAATCCGCCGCTCGCCAGCAGCGAGCCATCCGTGTTGAAAGCAAGAGCGAAGACTTCTTTCGAGTGGCCTTCTTGTAGCAGAAGCTCTTGTGAGGTTGCAACATCCCAGAGACGCCATGTTGTGTCGAAGGAAGCGGAGGCGAGGTAGCGACCAGACGGGTGGAATTCAGTGCGCACGACGCGTTCTGAGTGGCCTGTCAATGTCGAAAGTGGTTGGTCGTTCGTCAGGCTCCACAGTTGAATCTTGCTATCACCTCCACCCGACGCCAGGTTCACGCTCTCCGGCGAGACTCCTGCCCCCGGCAACGTCGCGCCAGGATACCACGCTATTCCCCCAACCTGACTGCTATGTCCCCTCAAATGTCTCTTCTCCTCCAAGTTCGGCGCATCGTACACCTTGATCCCGCCAGCCCAGTTCCCCGCCGCAAGCATCTGCTCGTTTGGCGAGAACCGCACGATACTCACAGGCCGCTCCGACGCAATCTGTGACCCGAACAGGCTGAAACCTTTCATGTGCTCTTTTATCTCGTTGCGGTGCTTGACGTGCGTGCGCAGCGGGATGCTGGATTCGACCTTCTGATACGCTATTCGCGCACGTGCCCGCTTGAGAGAGAAACGCGCTATATCCTGCCGTGCGCGTAATAGGTCTTCACTTCCCTCCGTGTAAAACTCCTCCTGCTCCTCCGCCTGCTGTCCTGCCCCTCCCTCCCCGGCCGCAGGCCCATCAATCATGCCATAATCTCCATCCGCATCCACCCCCTCCTCGGCCTCCTGCTGGCCCAGCAAGAATTCACGTAGTCGATCACGCCGTTCTGGCGCGCCCTCACCGAAGAGCGTTATTGGTTCGCCGAGTTCGCGGAGGCGGAGACGCACCTGGGCGTCGGCGGTGGGGATGACAAGGGCGGCGGCGCGGCGTTTGCGGGAGAGCTGAGAGAGGAAGGCGGCTGCTTGGGCGTTGTCGGGGTCGTTTTCGGCGGTGGTAAGTGTGCCGTCGATGGTGGGGAGGGAGTTATAGTCCATTGTGGGAGGGTGCGGAGGTGAGGGCTTGGGATTGCGTAGGCTTGTTGGGTGGAGAATGCAAGTACTCTCGCTGCGACTGGAGTGACGAAACGCAGGCTGCTTGATGTTGTAGGGGAGGTGGTGTACAATATTGTCGTGATAGCTATTGGAAGTTGTTATAAAAATGTCTTGGCGCCGGGTTTCACTCCGCCATATACACGTCTTAGTCCGATTTTGCTACGACGATTACCATCTATCCTGATCACTATATAACCTAATGGTCTGCTCATGGCTGTACTAGGTACGCATCTGCTTCTGTGAAGAACAGTGTAGTATTTCATCACATGCTTTGCCTTTGACGCCCAAATGGTGCCCTTCGAAGGACGCACCGTCACGTATCCCGCCGACGCTTGTCATGTCGATACTGGGCTTGCACACGGCATGATCAGCTATCAACTGTTGAATCGAGCTTCTCAGGTGGATTGGAAACGCATTGATGAGCACGAGCAGAGACGACAAGGCAAGCGCAGCGGTGGTTCAGTATTTGTCCCAGTAATGAGAGACTGTCAACAATCATGGAACTTCAGGAAGACAGCGGAACGATGAAGCAGAGCGCACTCTTTCACAATCATATGGCATGTATGGGCATTGCGCGCAGTTTTAGTCGTGAAAGAGTGAATAACATCGTTATATCGTAGTCTATCCCATGCGCCAGTGAACCATTCTTGTCCCAGACAATGATAGCTCAGACCAGAAGAAGAGCATATACGCCGGCGGCGGCGACGATGACAACGGCATTTGCTGTAAACCCCGTCTCAGGCCGACCAGCTGACCCGACAGAGCTCGCAGATGTAGTAATAGTGTCACCAAGGAGAATATCCATTGATGACGTTGTGTTTCATAACCCACAGACACCTGTGCCGACGAGCTTTGCTTGTGGGTAGAAGACCTGTAGAGAATGGAATCAGCTTTCGTGGACCCTGACACGCATTCAGAGACAAACATACCATAGGTAATCCCTCGCTCATCTGGACATGCAACGTGCCCAGCGCATCAGTCGTCTGCTGTGTACACCCTACAATCTCAACCACATTTTCCACCAGGCCGAAACCAGTCTGAAGCAGCGTCAAGTCCAGCTCGTAGCTCACTCCCTCCTCGCCAAGATTGCTCAGGACAGTTACAGTCTGCAGTCCGGACCAGCCTTTTCGCATCACCAGAGTGTTTTCGTCGACGTAAGTCGGGAAGGACTTGTAGGTGAGGTAATTTGCGTCAAGGAAGTTTGCAGTGTTTCTAATCTGGTTGAGAGAGGCAACGTGGCGGTAGAGAGTGCTATTGGTGTCGTAACCTTCGAGCCAGAGGGCGCCGCGGTTGTAGGGATCGGCGGTGCCAGTGGCGTGTTGTTCTTGGCCGTAGTAGACGATGGGAATGCCTGGGTGGGAATGTCAGCGGGGAGGTACTTGCATTGAAATTAACATTGTAAAGGGATACAGGTCATACCATCAGTCAGAAATGTAAAAGTGAGTACATTCTTCGCAAGAGCCATGTCTTCTGTCAAGCTGGCGAATCGAGGATTGTCCGCATTCTCGGAGAAGCTTCCCAAGAGCGTGGAATCTGCGAAGAGCGTCTTCACAGCAGATATCTTATCATATAGTGAATACATTGAGCCATTTGTAGCAGACATTGCGGAAATGGCATCGTAATAGTTCGGATACCCAAGAACGGAAGGGAGAAGTTCCTGGAACGGAGCGACGTAGGATGTATTCCCTTCAAGTACTTCACCAGTGCAGAAGACTCCGGCTGATTGCACGAAGGGCACCCAGAAGGATGGGTCAACGTGCTTGACTGTGTCGATTCGAAGACCATCTAATCGAGCCTGAGTCAGCAAGAGTGAGATAACGATGCACAGGGAATGACAAACCTATACTGTAATTGCTGACGAGTTCCGAGATCCAGGTCTGATACTCACCTTGTACTGTCGGGTCCTCGGTGCGCAAGTCTGGCATGGAGATCACGTCGTCGCCAAGCCAGCATTCTTCTATCATGGTCGGGTCATTCCAGTTGGTGATGTTGCAGTAGGTGTGGTAGTAGGACTCATCATCAAAAGGTGTAAACTGAGTGTAGACTGTCTCATTCGGATAGCCAACGTTGCCATTGTGGTTGACTACAATGTCCACCATGAGCAGCATGTCGCGTGCATGTAATGCATTTGCAAGGTCGATCAAATCCGATGCATTGCCAAAGGCGGTATTGAGCTCATACAGATTTTGCTGCCAGTACCCATGATAGGCACCAGGGATGGGAATGGGTGCGGTGATTGGCGAGATCCACACGGCAGTAAATCCCATGCCAGTGATATAGTCCAGCTGCTTTATGAGGCCTTGCCAAGTTCCACCACAATATTGCTCGGCAGTTGGATCACACGGCGCAGTTATCGAGCCATCCGGTCGTGCGAAGCGGTCTGTGACGGCTTGATAGATACTTCGGCCGCGCCAGGCGGCAGCATCAGCTGCCAGAGATGTACTGGAAAAGCTGAGAAGTGAGAGGATAATTTGGAGCAGTCCTATTGTGCGAAGAGCATTACGTGTGGACGATGTAGTGCCAGTGAAACTGGATGTGGTGATGTGAGACATCTTGACAGTAGTTGGAAATAAAGGGAAATGAATGTGAGAGCACTAGGCTACAGCAGCGAAAGAGAACGACAGTACTGTGATTTAAGAATGGTACACAATTGTTCAGCGCATGGTGGCGCATCGCGCACTTATGAGACAGAGGCTCAAGATCCTGAGCGCGTGCATGAAACAATGGTCAAACCAGATTGACAAGGATGTTGCAATTCCGGTGCCCTTCTCAGGCCGATGTGCGAGATGCAGCGGAGAGTAAGACAAAGTCAACACTGGATCCGTTTTTTGCGTTGCCGGAGCACAAGCTGACACGGAGCAGGCGTCTAAATCGCCTAGGGTCATGATAGTCTGCGGTGGAAAGTAATCGTGGATATTCCGCTGCACAATGATGAAACAATGTTGATACCCTTGACACCTTAGCGCGATCTTGTAGGGCTGGAACACGAGCCAACGTAAACAATGCCCCTGAAAATGCGAGCAATGCGTGGCAAACGACTCTGTCATGCATCTAGATGATGTAAAACTTCAAGAATCAAGCTTTGGCTAATGGGACCGAGACAACAGGGAGATTAAATCATAAGATACGATGATTATGTATGCTTCTTCCGAGTCTCAGGAATCCAGACTGTGTCTGACATTCGCCCTACAAGGTTCTGCATCCTTAGGTTGTGATGCATCTGGTATTTGTGACTTCTTCATCCGTCAATAATAGGTTAAGATGGAGCAAGCATCACGAGCTTGATCACGTTGTTTGATGGACAGAGGACTTCATCGCCGACAAGTATAGTTCTAGTGTATAGCTGTCTCCTAATGGCGGAGTACAACCTTCCTCTTCGAGCATTTGTTGGCTCAAAAGTGACTCAACGTATCTATTTCCCTGCTTACTGCAGATTATCTTCCACCTGAAGACACCAGATCAAGCCGATCTCAGGTGATCGAGACGTGGATATACACAAGTACAGGTCGCTTGCCACAGCCTGTTCACACGATGACTGACCCTTTCCGTTCAAAGCGCCTGCAATTCACCGCTATCGACCTCGAGCGCGACGTCGAAGTGTACCATGAGATGACACAGGATAGCACTGCGCAAATGCAGCTCACGCTTGAAGTGCCCCGGGTACGTCGTCAGTGTTTGCCAATACACTCATCACCTTTGATCTCTTGGGATATTGCACGTTTCACGTATACTTTTGCTCCATCATGACATCTCGCAAGTGAAAGGTAGCAGCTGCTCACCTCATGAACCCCTTCTCTATTGCTCCGCACACACATGCTGTCTCGCACGTATGGTCATAGAGCAAAAGTCGTAATTTTGGCGACGCTGTCTCACAGATTCTATGCGAGGACATATTCCAGTTCCAGTACTGTGGGCGATACTAAACCGACGCTTTCCAGCCCAGCAACCGCGAGCATGCAAAGGAAATGCTCCAGCACTTCATGAAGAACTGCTTCCTCGCCGTATGGATCTGTCTACCCGCAGCAGAGCCCTCGGAAGGTGACGCAAAACCGACACCGATACACATCGGCCGCCTGATCCTGAGTGCTGGGCCCACGCCTACTACGGCGCAGCATCGACACTGTATGATCGGCTTAACCATAATCTCGCAACACCGTAATCGAGGCTACGGTGGCGAGGCGATCGAGTGGGTACTGGAGTGGGCGTTCCGGAGGGCAGGGATGCATAAGGTACGTACAACCCGGACAAGAATGTCCTGGCGACTGGAGTGGGCATACTGACATTGTAATATTAGGTATCACTGGGTTGGTTTGGCTGGAATGCGGATGCAGGCCGATTGTATGCGAAATTGGGCTTTGTGAGGGAGGCGACGTTCAGGAAGCAATGTTGGCACAATGGTCGTTGGTGGGATACTTATGAAGCTGGGATGTTGGTGGAGGAATGGGAGGCTCAGCACGGTGCGCTTGATCGTGATAGTGACCATGATTGAAGAGGGGATCTCTCGGGGAGGCGAGATATCTCTAAGCTACAGATAGTAGTGATAAAGATTGAATGCCACGAGTGGAGAATGCCTGAAGACAACCTGAACATTTCTAGGACTAAGTGTTGGACAAGAAGAGTCCATTTCGAAGACCTCTACTCAAGTCCAAACAGTTGTGTAGAGGGCCGTAGGACTGACGAGCCTCAAGAATCACGATCTGAAAGTCGTTCCAGCGAGCTGGTTACTAGCAAGAAGAGCCTATCTGTTAAATAGTGACTCAAGCCTGAAAAGTTGTGCAGAGTGCCATCTAAAATACGAAAGCAGGACCCGCCAGAAAGCAGATCAAGCGAGATCAGCCTTCAGCCCTGGTGCAGTATACTGCCTTGTTGGAATGCTTCACAGAGTTGCTGCTGCTGATTGAAAGGTCGTTGTCAAGGGCTTGATAGCGCCGGGTCCCACTCCGCACTCCGCCGCGTACAATTGGATATCTGCCATCAATGACTTCGTCTTTTGCCCAATGTACCGCATCTCGTTGTATTGCTTCCTCGCCTTTGTAGTACTACTAATGTCTTCGCTGTCCACTCGCTACGGAAGATGTCTTCTTGATATGAGAACCTGTCTAACCAGCAAAGCTGTCAGCACATCCTCGAGGACAAGCCCAACTCTTTCACGATATTATCATCAACAATCCTCTATACTGGCGAGCCAGCGTGCTGAGACAACGTCGATACAACCTCAAAGATCCCAATGTCTCTCCAGCGGTTCGAGCCATGATGTAACATCTATGCAGCACACTCGCCCGTCATCAACAGCAGCTTCTACCTCTTCACGCCAACATGACTTCACATACGAAATAGCTGCCTCCTTCTGCGGCAAGCAACACAAATTTGATCCTGAGTCTCATTACTACACTTTTCCGTCGACGTCGCACAAGATACTGCTTTCAGGTCAGACGCCCTGGACGCCCGCTTCTGGACGTCTCGAATCTGGTCAAGATGCGCTATATACCTCGGCCCTAGGAGATGCTGGACTATCCTTCGGCCTTGCTGATGGTGTTGGGGGCTGGGCCGATCAAGGCATAGATCCGAGTGACTTCTCCCACGGCTTATGTAATCGCATGGCTGAAGCTAGCGAAGGGTTTGGGAAAAATAGGACAAACGCAACACAAGGGAACAGCTTACCTAAAGATCTACCGAGGAGAATACTACAAGAAGCGTTCGATGGCATTTCAGATGATGATACCGTGCAGGGAGGCGGAAGCACGGCTTGTGTTGGAGTGGTCGACTGGTCTGGAAAGATGACTGCCGCAAAGTATGTTGAGAATGCGCTAAAATGAGAAGTCCTTTCCGCAGCACTCTGCATGGGAAAGGTCCCGCTTGCTCTATGCTCAAGAATTGGCTGACATTACCTATTGACAGTCTCGGGGATTCAGGTTTCGCTCACTTCCGGCTAGCAGTCTCTCCACCAACAGTCGTCCACGTCTCCCCGCATCAGACTCATGCTTTTAATACGCCTTGGCAGCTCTCGCAGACTCCGCCGTCTTTGCGTCGCAAAATCGAGCTCTTTGGTGGCAGGGCTTCACAAGGCGATCAACCAAAAGACTCTGCTATCAGTCAGCATCAGCTACAGCACGGTGATGTTGTTATGTTTGCAACCGATGGAGTATGGGACAATTTATCAGAAAAAGAGATCGTCGACATCGTTACCCGACAGAGTGAAGATGCTGGTATATGGCAAGATAGCAAGGGTCTCAGCGACAAGCAATTGGCACTTTCCACGTCGCAAAGCACAGATCTAGCACGCAGCACGCAAGGCCTGAACCTCCAAGTAGCAATCGCTACAGCAATTGTCAACGCTGCGAAGGTGGCAGGCTTGGACGAGAAAAGAGATGGCCCTTTTGCCCGGGAGGTGCAAAAGCGATACCCTCATGAGGTTTTCCATGGTGGCAAGCATGACGACGTTGCTGTTATTGTGATTGTGGCATTGGAGACGAGTAAAATGGTACAGGCAAAGCTGTAGACAAGATAATGATTTGGTCTGATCAATATGCTCGAATGGCATGACAGCAGGGAGAGACGCACGTCAGGTACGCCGTGTTGGACTTTATCTAGGGTTGCGCCGACTGCACATGGACGCACGCTGCTGCGCCAGCACGTTCTGGGACAGTTGTTCGTTGTTACAACAGCGTCAAGGATGGCGCCCACAGCCCGTACCAAGATTTTGCGAGGCTTTCAATCTGCGAGGCCTCCACCTTTGAGGCTTTGACGATGTTTGAGCATAGCAACGTGTTGGGCCAGGAACATGGAAGAATGTACAACGTATTCGACGCATCGTATTGGCAACGGAAGCACTAGCCGTACAATGTCCAGCTCCGAAGCGGCGTACCATGTACGCCTATCTATCATCATCGACCCTTTCAGCCTTACTCATTCACCCAAATCCAATCTCTCCACCCATCCCAACGCTCACAGTCCACGTACAAATACTTCATACTCGACCGCATACTCGGCTGCAACAACTCCGGATACCACTGAAACATCCACATTACCGCACCCCAACTCAAACTCGCAAATACCGGCCACGTATTTCTTCTTACCCTACGGCGCCACGCATCTGCTACCTCTCTATCACCTCCACAAACCCGCTCCAACCATCCGCCCATCCCACCTTTGAGCCCGATGCCCTCATATCCCGCCTGGAAACCCTGCGGACCTGCCTCCGGCGCGAGGATCAGCAGTTTCGCAAACGCGAGCATCACGCGTGCGAAGACGTATATGACGATCTGTTGGTTTATGCTGGAGGCGCGGCGGCCGAAGACGAGATAGCCCGCGACTGTGCCGGCGAGGAAGGGTGTATAGGAGGGCGCTGGAGGTGTGGAGGAAGAGATGTGTGGGACTAGTGAGGGTTTCCGGCGGGAGAGGATCGTGAGAGTCTTGTAGAGAAGGGCGAAGGATGCGAGGTTGGTGGCATGGGCACGGGTAGCGGAGAGGATGGCGAGGACCTTGTCGCGGAGGCTGTGTGAAGATATCAGTCGTGTCAGGATGGTGAGAGGATATGGAGGGCGACCGTACCTGCCAGATCGAAAGAGCGAGACCATGCTAGATTGTCAATATATGGTCAGCAACTTCTTCTGGCAACTTCTTCTGTTCTTCCTACTAGATATCCACTACTTGACTCCACTTACACAAGTGCATGCGGGAATCGCACTTTCGTGCCGTACACAACACCATTGCGTGCTGCCTTGACTAGGGCGAGAAGATCATGATTTGCTGGATCTCGGACGAAACGATCAATGGCAGGCTGGATCCAATCAGTATCAGCATGGACAGAGATAGACCTGGCTGACCTGTAGAGCTTTCAGGTTATCCATATCGCGTAGTGTAGAGTGTGCTGCTCTGCATTGCTGTCTCGTGTCTGGAGAATGCTGTCATCCCAAGCCGAGGTCATTAGCATGTGGAAGTAAGCTAAGTTTCAGAATGACAGACCTTCTGTTTCAGCATAGTAACAATATGCCGTTCAACTTCCAACTACCCACGACCTCCTTCCTCTCCTTCGAAGACTATCTAACCAGCTCGACCCACCCCTCCTTGCCTTCTGCTGCGACAGCCGCACGCGGCACAGTCCGCCATGTCCTCAAGAAGCACAAACGGCTCTCTCCCAGCCAGCAAACCACACACCTTCACGACGTCCTCCACGCCCTGATATCCTACATACCCTACCTTCTTGCCCTCGATGCCGGCCTCAGTAACCGCTCCCTAGCTGATGAAGAAATCAGCATCACCTTGATACGCGACCCGGAAATTCAATGGCGATGTCCACTCACCGTTACCAGCCCTGGCCGCGACGCACCGCGTCCCAAGCTCAAGAGCCTTGAATATGAAATCCTCCTCACACTCTCCGCACAGGCAACGACGCTCTACCTCCTCGCACGCACCCAGCTGCATGATCTTTACAGCACGAATAACACATTCCTCGACTCCGCCGCGCGCACAGCAGCCGTCACAGCCGCTATGAAACATCTCCTCTCCGCATACTCCATGTTCACATATCTCGCAATTCGTGCCACTGCCCTCGCAGTAACAACGGCCCCACCCGTCCCCGATGTCGCGCCCGCAACATTCTCCGCTCTCGCCGCCCTCACAATAGCAGAAGCGACGCTCATCACCGTACTCAAGGACGATCCATACGCCGCAGCCGTGGCACAAGCGCGGCATACGAACGATACGGAATGGATGTACAAAGCCCCCAGCATCACATCGGTGCGCGCGGGGCTGTTCGCGCGACTGTGCATCGCAGCAGCAGAACATGGCGCACGTGGGCTAGGTCTGCTCGCCGGCTCTGGCTCAGGCGCAGGAGGCAAGATCACAGAGGCACTGCCACGATACTTGGATGACTTACGACGAGCCGCACGTGCAAAGGCCTGTCGTTTCCTTGGCATAGACGCTGAAATGAGCGAGGACACCGTTGTGGGCATCGCATGGCTCCGCAGTGCACGTTCCGAACTCGGTCTCAGCACCCCCAGCACTAGTTCCGGATCGGTCGAAGACACCAAGAAACGCTTCGGTCTTCCACGCAGCCTCGATAAGCTCAAGAACTATCTCAGCGAAAAGCGCGAAGACCGCCGCGTCGAGCGCGGCGCAGGCAGCGAATGGGGCGGAGATGCGGGACGCTTTGAGGAGACAAGGATTGTGGAGATGTTGTTGCGGAAGTGGGAGAAGATGAATGATGTGATGAACACAAGGCCAATACCGCCGAGTGGGCCGCTGTTGGCGCAGTTGCCGAGTGGGAGGGAGTATTATAATAATCTGGCGCCGTGGCGGGAACCGAGTCTGGATGCGGGCACGTTGGTGGGGTTGAGGGCGCCGCCGAGTCCGAGGGCGGGAAGTAGGGGTGATGAAGAGGAGGATAGTGACGAGGAGGTGGAACGTGTCGGGCTGGCACATAACGCACTACCAGGGGCGTTTCCTGGATCAGCAGGGGGACGTGCGAGAGTAGAGGGACAAGGGGCTTATTACTGAGCTTGACAGGGAGCGAGAGATCATGTAACATCAACGAGTACTACGAATGCATTGGCCATGTGCACTGGGTCGACTGTAATCTGCACGCACGATAGGCCCATCTGCTCGGTATACCATGCTATCGAAGTCATTGACTGCTACATTCAGCCTGGTCAAAGATCGCTCCTCCCTCTGCTTATGAGCATCTTTCACCTTCAGCGTTACATTCCATCGTTACACTCTTACCTCCTCTCAAGCCCCGAAGCCATCGGAACCACAGCACACCCCCTCCATAACATCTCTAACCTCGCCCAAATGCCAGCTGCTCCATTCGAAGCCCGACTGTCCAGAACCTGATAACGTCTCAGCCGTGCTCGAATCGAACCACAATGCACTAGAGCGATTGGGAAAGGGCGAGGAAAGGGCGATTGAAGAACGGAGCAGGTGACGCACCGTGCCAGCCCTCGAGTTCCGTTTGTGCAGGTACTGTACTCAGTGAAATCCCTTCATCTTGATTCTGCTCGATACTGGAATCATTGGTCTTGAGGAAGCGCAGTGTAGCCATGGGATGTCGCTGCAGAGGATCAAGAACATCTCGAAGCTGCGCACCAAAGCTCACGAGGCGCGCGAGATGTTGTGGGCTGTCGTGCCTATGTGGTGAGCTGCGTTAGCTGTGATGCACGCGGTGCCACCAGGGTTCTGTTATGTGAGAGCGAGACGTGTCGCTCGAGTGTATGAACAACACATACTCCTTGCGACCATTGCAAGCGTTTCTGATGCGAATAGAGATTCAGACGTATGCCACGCGATTCACCTCGCACCCGGAATCGCGTACATGCTCATCTTCGTAATCTCATTTCCACCTTCACTTCCACCTCCGCCGATCTTGATGTGCCCGACCAGCATTCGTAACCTCCTCAGTGCCTTCTCCCTCGCCTCGTCTCCTGCATTATCGACCACTCCACTCCCACGCTTCTGCTCCTCGGCGCGTACAGCCTGTCCGATCGCTTCTCGCGCTTCCTGCACCCACGGAAACGAGGCAGGGTCCCATACGTCGTCGGCATAGTGCGTAAGTGCGCGTTCCCAGTCGTGTAGCCAGGCGGTCGGGTCTGCTAGATCCGCGCCAGGCATGGTCAGGCGATCGAGATCGGAGTTCGTGGCACTTGTATTGGTGGTCCTTGATGTTGATGCTAGTGTGGACGAAGGCGGCGCAGTGCTGGGGGTGGCGGCGGAGTCGTGCGCGTCGTTCGGATGTGCTGAGAATGGAGCCAGCGGAAGACTAGCATCGGGAAAGAGGTCGTCCACTGAGGTTGTCGCAGTGTCTGTAAGCGAGGTTGTTAGGTCGTCAGGGGATGTGAAGGTGGAGGGATCGTTGAGGATGGCGAGGACGTCGTCGCCATCGTGCGATGAGAAAATGGATATGTCGTGGGAGGGAGTGATTATGTTGTGGTGACTTGACGGGGCATCGTTGGCCGGCTCCTCAGGCTTTTCGTGTCGTAGTGTGTGATGCCATGCGTCGAAATCCCATTCGCTAGTCATGTTGATGTCGTGCTGAGAGGTTGCATTCTGCCATGCGTCATCCATTCGCGAAGTTGTTCCACTGAGCTGTAACATGCCTCGTTGACTTTCTGATGAAGGTGGTGCAGTCCGAGATGAGCGATAAACACCCATATTGCACACATCCAATTTCGTGAATGGTGCTATGTCATGCGAGCTGGGGTCATAGCTATCAAGCATCGCTTGTACTTCTTCTGGCGTGATATGGTGCTGCATACTTGGATGCGAGCGGAAGCCTTCGGCGCCGGAAACTCTATGCTTGACTTCATGCCGCCCCACATTGTCATGTTGTGAAGAAGTTGCTATGCTGGTACTGCTGCTGGCATTCGCTTTCTCACTGCCGAGGCCCGCCAGCGAGCTTACGAGCTCATTACCATGTACACCGCCAGACGATGGGCCAGCTACAACACTTCTTACAAGACTTGACGCAGATTGTGCTATTCGATTCGCAAGTGAGCCTCCATGACTACGTGATTCAGGTTGATTTTCCAAAGATTGAGTATGGGTAGCTGGTGCTGAGTATGCAGCAGGAGAGGGGTCATGGTAAGCATGAAATGGCTGTTTGCCTTTGTTGTCATGGGTCATCACGATCCTCCGCACGATGCTATGGTCACAGACACGGTGAGGGTCGAGATGAAGCTCTTCACATCGGACAGGCGGTGGTGGAGTGCGACGGCAGAAGGAGCTGCGGGGAGATGTAACTTTGTAGGGTGGCATAATCCCGAGAATAGCCCGAGCAGAGGAAACACATCAAGACAGTTTGCGCAGCTCAGTGAAAACATATTCTCATCGTAAAGTGAGTTAAACCTACAAGCTATATATAACGCGCTCGCTGCAATGCGCATACTGGCGCTCCTCTGAACGCCTTGTCACTCCGATTCCCGCTCAACTCATCACGCGTTGCACCATTCCCAAGCATACTCCGTCGTCTAGTACGTCCTCTTGAATGGTGGCACAGCCTTGCACTCGTTCTCATCGAGTGTGTGCATGGTCACTGGCCTGTAGCCCATTCTGACCTTGCTCTGGGGTGTCTCCTGCCATGTCAAGGAGTGCTTCATCCATTCCTCATCATTTCTGTCCGGGAAGTCCTCACGTGCGTGTGCTCCACGAGACTCCTTTCTGTTTGCAGCAGAGTTGGCAGTCTGAACAGCGCAGGTAAGCAGGTTCTTGAGCTCGAGTGACTCGACAAGGTCAGAGTTCCAGATCATGCTGCGGTCCTTGGTGCCGAGGTCATTGAACCAGTTGTCGACCTTAGTAATCTTCTCAACACCCTCATCGAGTGACTCTTGAGTGCGGAAAACGGAGACATCTGTTTGCATGACCTTCTGCATCTCCTTCCTGATGTCGTGCGTAGACCTGAATCCATCTGCAGTGCGGATGTGGTCAACTGAAGCAACAGCCTCAGCACCAGCTTCAGCAGGGATTTCACTCTTGAATGGTGCGTTCCTCTCGTGGTTGTCGCGGATGTGGTGAGATACAGCACGGCCGAAGACGACAAGATCGAGGAGAGAGTTGGCTCCCAGACGGTTAGCGCCGTGGACAGAGACACAGGCGGCCTCACCACAAGCATAGAGACCAGGGACAACCTTGTCCTTTCCTTGCTCATCAATGGTGACAACCTCACCAGTGAACTTGGTAGGAATACCACCCATGTTGTAGTGGACAGTGGGCAGGACGGGGATAGGCTGCTTCCTGACATCAACTCCAGCGAAGATAGAAGCAGTCTCGGAGATACCAGGAAGTTTCTCGTGCAGGACCTCAGCGGGCAAGTGGCTCAGCTGGAGGTAGAGATGATCCTTGTCTTGACCAACACCACGACCTTCGCGGATCTCCATGGTCATTGATCGGGATACAACGTCACGAGATGCCAAATCCTTGGCAGTAGGAGCGTAACGCTCCATGAACCGCTCACCCTCGGAGTTGATGAGGTAACCTCCCTCACCACGAGAACCTTCCGTGATCAGACACCCAGCACCGTAGATACCAGTGGGGTGGAATTGCACGAATTCCATATCCTGGTTGGGCAGACCTGCACGAGCGACCATGGCCATACCGTCACCAGTACATGTGTGTGCGGATGTGCATGAGAAGTAAGCACGACCGTATCCACCAGTAGCAAGCACGGTGTTGTGCGAGCGGAATCTGTGTAGAGTACCGTCTTCCTGGTTGTAAGCGATAACACCCTTGCACTCGCCATCCTCCATGATCAGGTCAATGGCAAAGTATTCGATGAAGTAGTTTGTGTTGTGTCTTAGTGATTGACCGTAAAGAGTGTGTAGCATGGCGTGTCCAGTTCGATCGGCTGCAGATGCGGTTCTGTATGCCTGACCACCCTTGCCGTAGTTTCTGGATTGACCTCCGAATGCACGCTGGTAACTGGTCGAGCGTCAGTTCCTGCAGGTACGTTATGGGCTGGAAAAATCATACATTCTGCCATCTTCCGTTCGAGAGAATGGGCATCCATAACGCTCAAGCTCGTACACGCTCTCTGGTGCCTCTTTTGTCATGTAGTGAATAGCATCTTGGTCTCCGAGCCAGTCCGAACCCTTGACTGTGTCGTACATGTGATGTCTCCAGTCGTCCTCGTGCATGCTACGCTGGAAGTCAGCTAATGGCCAAGATCATTGCCTAGACGAATCTCTTACTTTCCAAGTGCGGCATTGATACCACCTTGAGCGGCGACTGTATGACTTCTTGTAGGAAATAGCTTCGTTATGCAAGCAGTGTTGAAACCTGCCTCGGCAAGACCGAACGCAGCGCGCAAACCAGCGCCACCTGCTCCGACAACAACAGCATCGTACTCGTGGTCGACAATCGGGTACTTGGTACCGAGTCCAGGACTAATCTCAGTTTCTCTTGCGCGCAGAGGTGCACTCGTGATGATCTTTGCTACAGGTCGTGTGGAAGAGAAGTTCCGCGTGCTCTGGCGGAGGGATTTTGAGAGCTAGGGACTATCAGCTAACACTCGAGTCGTGGTTTTGAATTTGCCCTTGACGACGTGGCAATGCAGCGCACGCGAGAAACCCAACATACGACATGCTAGAATTGAGGCAAAAGAGTATAACGTACTGTGGGCGCAGCGCTGAAGCGGCGGAGACCGAGGGAAGCCATGAGTTAGTCTTGAAACAGATAAACTGCTTAAGATCGAAGCTCGTCTACTAAACGGGTTGTCGCTGGGGAAGATGGGGGTGTAAGTGGCGAGTGAGGTGTAGACGGGACCTGAGGCTTGATGCGTAGAACGAATGAACTCCAGATGAATCTAGGGTAAGGTGTGGGGCAAGTTGCAATGATCGGGTCTATGGATCGTGGCTGCCGAATAACCTGGTGATTATTAATCATTCCACTAGACAGTGAAACATCATCACTTTTGCCACCACGCTGCAACACTTCTGCTTCTATGAAACCAATATCATCTTCACCAGCCGTCTTATGTTATAACCAAAGAGAGCTAGTATGCACGGACAAGGCTATGGCGACGGCAGCTCCTCCTCATCACGTGCCTTCTCGTTGTTCTCATCATCTTCTGGACCCCGAGCACTACGCTCGACCACGGTGTGTCCGTTGTCTGCTGAACGACGTGATGGCGTCCATTGCTCTGTGTTTTCGCATCCTTCAGGGGTGCGACAGACCTGTCTTGCTTCTGCTGGTGCGGTCTTCCATAGAATTTCCTTAATCTCTTTAGATACCTTTTCAACCACATCCATAGCCCAGATAACATCAAGATGCTCATAGTTCTCAATGATCTTCTTGTGGACGATGTCCACGTGAGGCTCTCGACCACGCTCGAAGCGACGCAATAGGCGCCTGCCATCGACCAGGTTATCGGCGCCGCCGACCCAGAAGGCCATCGGAGGCGCGTGCTCATCATACCATGCAAACTTGCCACGGTCTTCGTGATTATGTTCATCGCGGTGACAAGATACATTACCGGATGTCTTCTCTGGATGTTGGTTGAAGTAGTCTTGCTCTTCATCATCCTCTTCGTCTTCGAGTTGACCTTCTTCTCGCGTTGATAAGATGCACGTCTGCTTAGCGAAGCAGTCCCTCCCCAGCCACCAACGCATACTCTCTGCACTCACATACACGGGCGCGAACTGGAACATGCGTCGCTTGATCCCACTATCCCAACGGTCGTCCGACCAGTCGAAGAGAAATGAGAAAATAAGATATCCTAGGTCTCCATAAATGGCACTCGGCATGATCTTGTGAGCAACCATCATCAGTGGTATGAACGAATGAATACCGAATACCAGCCTGAACATCCCTGGTGTCAAGATGCTCATGAACTTGAAGTAGCCCTTCTTGATCAGGGGACCGGAGTAAGCAGCAGGAGCCAGGCCACAGAATATGCTGATGCGTTCACCAATATCTGGTCTCTGTTCCCTTGCAAGGGCTACCATTGTCTGCGTCGTACCTTGCGAATGACATACCAGTCCCAGCTTCTCAAAACCAGTCTCCTCAAGGACACGCGATACAAGGGCGGGAAGGTCCATTACACCCATCTGCCTGATATTCCAAGCCCACATACGTGGATCACCGTACTGTAAGCGCACATGTCGTGGTTCAAAGCCACATCTATTGTTGCCTAGCCATACATCGAAGCCAGCTTTTGCAAGGTAGAAAGCTAGACTATCGTCATCATTGCAACAGTAGGCGCCGGCAGATTGGAGAAGTCCATGCATGAGCAGAACTGGGTACCGACGGTCTCCGTCCTTGTATTGTGTTGATGTGGTTCCATTCTGGCGGCCTTCTTCCACGAAACCATCTTTGAACACGTCGGGCGACTTCATCCCCCGTCGCTCTTTCGATGCTGCTGTGTATTCTCGTGGATTGTATACATGTAACAGATCAATCACAAAACCATCCTCTGTCTGCACCTCATACGTCTCGATGTCAAGTCCGACTCGTCGAGCATAGTACGCAGTATCGCAGATCAAGGGATCTTTGCCACCTTCAGTAGGTGGGTAATCCTCCACGCGATTCTGCTTCGGCTGATTGTGTGCATCATTCGGTCTATTCTCCTGTTGCGTGACTTTCTGCTCCCATTGCTCAGCAGCCACCTGCCTCTCATGCTCTCTTCTCCGCTCTTCTTCATAGAATGGCCTTTTCACTGCGGGGTTCTGGCCAAGCATCATTTGCCACAACAAACTGGCAGCATTCGGTATAGCAGTGAATATAGCGCCAAGAAGTACGACCAAAAGAAAGCCAAAAGAGCCGAAAGCGGCAGATAAACGAAAAAGCCATGCATGACAGCTGCGACCGAAAGTGTCTGGTCCATACAGAGGCAAAGGAGGGAATAGCGGATTCGTCTTCGATACTGGTACAGCTTCCCGCAGTGGTGCATCCGCTTTTTCAGAGGCATTTGATACCGCACGAAGATCACTATTTGCACGGCCATGCAGTGTCCCGTCTTTCGACTCTCTGATTGCTCCGGGCACTGGTGTTCGCACTGCTGGATCTCGACCGTCGACTAGGTCCCGAAGTCTATTGAGCTTAACCGCCTCATCAACAGGTATAGCCGGTAGTCTCGATCCATCGGCAGTCAGGACAATTGGATCCTGAGGCGTAACAAACTTCGCCTCAATTGCAGCCGAAGAGTCAATAGCTCGTCCGCCATCGTCCACCTTGAAAGTGCGCTCGAAGCCTAACGTCTCAGCACGATGCGCAAACTCGATGGCATAGTCTCCGCTCTGGTGAGAGGAGTGATCCGTGCTATGTCTATTGCGATCTTCAGCATTGACATTGGCACGATTCACGCGTCTTTTGACCTCCATTGGACGTGGCAGGTGAGGGAATTTGGCAAAGACAGATATGATACTGCATTGATATTACTGGATAGATAGCAATAGCGATCAAAGAAATGTTAGCTCATGATGTGTATAATGATGTTGTGTTTACAGGTTTGTTGTGTTCAGGTTATCATGAAACACAGGGGCATGACGTAATAGATTTAGCGCCTGCGCTCTGCACTTAGGCACATGTCCGCCGATCGTAGTCAAAACATCTTTGAAACGACCGAGGCAACTTCGCTTTCTTGTCCGGGAATACTGAAGTGCGAGCTTCGATGAGCGCCACAATACGATGACTACGTCCCTGTTGTCACGTAAAAGAAAGAGAAGAAGAGGCCCAGAAAAACCTGCACTTTCAGCGCAGCTCATATTGGATAATGGCTTAGAGGGAGATGCTGGTCATCTCTGTGTGGAACTTTTCCAAGAGCTGTTCCCCGGAACGGCAGATGAGGATATAGTCAAGGATGAAGTATATCACGTAGCTATAGCAGCTCAGCAGTCACTGCTAGGCAATGACACCAAGCACGATCAGTGGACGATACTTCCTGTCCGGCCATCTTTAGCAAAGACTGATGATACGGCGCACGCTCGGACCGTACGTCTTCCAGCTTCTTCAGCATCCACACAAGCGCTTGTGAACAAGCTAAAGCAAGAAAGTACAAGACTTGGACGCGCAATCCCGAACACAGCGATCGAAGTCAAAATTCTTGACGTCGAACCGCTCCCACTCACAACGGTCGTCGTCAATGTACAAGATGCTGGGTGTACCAGCCACAATGACCAGTCGGAGAGCCTATCAGGCCACATGGAGGACCTGCAATTGAGTGTAGCTGAAAACTTATTGGCTTTGCGCTTAATATACGTTGGACAATGCTTGAGCTTAGTCAAGACATTGGAGGGTAAAGGCACAACAGAGATCACGGCGAACGTCAGACTGTGTGAGCCGGTGCGGCAGGGATACATCACCGCAACCACAAAAGTTGTCATATACCAGGATGTCCACAAGAGCAGATCCAAGCACGAGTTGATTGCTGCTGCTCGACGTGCGCTACCAGTACCTGTGGAGGAAGATGACGGTGAAGATACCTCGAACGAACGATTCTATTCTGCTGCTGAAGGACCACAGCAGTCCCCGGCTAGAACTGTCAAGAAATCCAGGCTACCAAGCGTAAATGTGCAACCTAGCGAAACTGAAGATTCCAGTGATGTGGATGACGACGATACTGATTTCTCGGACGATGATACGGATGCCGTAGGTTTGAGTCTTCCTGGACTGCCAGTACCACCTTCAGGTACGCTTTCTGCCCAGAGTTCTACAACTATAGGCAATGGCAAATTTGCAAACGGCAGCAATACCCCAGGTTCAATGATTTCAAGCTTCTCAAACTCGACGATACGTCCCGGGGATGGTAGGGGTCGTATCTTCGAGACTCGACAAATGCGTACACGAGTGCCCGAGCATTTCCTCTATCCAAGGCCAGGCTCTGACGAGGACGATGAGGCAAGAATATATACCGACAGCTCATCTCTCGCGAAATTGGGCTGTTTCTCGGGTGACTGGATCAGTGTGGAAGTTGTCAAAGACGACTTGGTGACTGCCATCAACGATTCAACATTGGGATCAAGGGACCTCTGCACTCGACGAATTGCGAAAATATATGCTCTTCAATCTCTTGTACCGCAAAAGCCTAGATATTCACTTGATCGAGGCGTACGGAGGACTTCGTCGTCATCATTCACTTCTGCAGTCAAGTTGCTACCAAGTGTCTATGTATCACCTCTTATGTTGTCAAGCCTTGCTTATGCCGCAAAGGTGAAGCTTTCTGTGGTCTCTAGCACATTGCCAAATCCTGCTTCGCGCACTGGTGGACAGCGGCCAGGGAAACTTTCGCCGGCACGACCTCCAATTGCGAAGGAGGTCTGTCTTGTCAAAATTGCCACCCCACTAGCCACAGAACGAGAACTCCAAGATGTGATTCTGCAGCAACTCAGAGTTTGGTTCCAGCAGAGGAGACGCATAGTCAAGGAAGGTGATCTTATCCCTCTTATGCTGGACAAAAACCTTGGCAAAGCTACCTTCAGGGGCACCACAACAGATACAGCAGAGACAGACCTGGACATGAATGTCGACCTACTTCAGCAGCTTACCCAGAATAGGGACAATCAGCGCGTTATTTGGTTCAAGATAGGCTTGATCGCCACAGAGAACAGCAAAGCTCTGGACAATCCGGACGATGTGCCGGATGCTTGGGCTGGGATGGCTGTTGTCGATGTCAAGGCTAATCTGACCCGGATTACGCAATCCGGAAGTGAACAAGCGAGGCTGCCGAGATCTATGATCAGTCCCTGGCAATACTATCTGGGCATTAGGCCCTCACCGCACTCTCTGAACGACGGCAATACTATCGATTTTGGTGACGCATTGCTTACCGATGAATACATTAGCCACATAAGACGACGTTTGCGCGAGCTAATTTCAGCTGCACTCAGTCCTCAAGCTATTCACTTCAAGCTGCCAGCTGTAGCTATACTCATGAGGTCCGCACAAAGGCACATTGGCAAGGCAACCACAGTTCATCATGCTTGTGAAGATCTGGGTGTGCATGTTTTCGAGATAGATGGATATGATATCTTGAGTGAGGACAGCTCAGGTGGTGGTGATACCAAAACCGTTGCTACGCTTGAGGCCCGAGCAGATCGAGCCATGACTTGTGGTGCACAATGTACTGCTATCTTGCTTCGTCACATCGATGTGCTCACTTCCGAACGCATGGCGGCCACACTCCAAGGTATTCTTACCATCGCACGTGTGCTTATTGCGACCACATCTGCTATCGACAAGGTTCCCGAAGGTATTCGGGGCATCTTCACCCACGAAATTGAGGTCAATGCACCCGATGAGAAAGAGCGTGAAGGCCTGCTTTCCTCAATCATTGGCACTTCTGCAAACACGGTTGCGCCTACAGTGTCCTTGACACCCATTGCTATCAAGACCGCTGCACTAGTCGCTGGTGACCTCGCCGATGTTGTCGCACGAGCGAGCGTGGCGCGATCCGAACGTCTTGAAGGTCTAGTTCACAGCACCAATGCCTCAAGATCGACCACACAAGACACTGTCAATCTTCGCGATATACAGCTTGCTGGCGGCGATGCTGCTCGCTATCTGACAAAGGCGGACTTTGACGTCGCTGTAGATGCTGCACGCAAGAACTTCGCTGATGCCATCGGTGCACCACAGATTCCCAACGTCAGCTGGGACGACGTGGGAGGACTCGCTCATGTCAAAGATGCTGTCATGGAGACTATACAACTACCCCTTGAGCGACCAGAGCTCTTCGCAAAAGGCATGAAGAAGCGAAGTGGCATCCTGTTTTACGGACCTCCAGGTACTGGCAAAACTCTGCTCGCCAAAGCTATTGCAACAGAGTTTTCCCTCAACTTCTTCTCGGTCAAGGGTCCTGAACTACTGAATATGTATGTTGGAGAATCTGAGGCCAACGTGCGGCGTGTCTTCCAGCGTGCTCGTGATGCAAGACCTTGTGTTGTCTTCTTCGACGAACTAGATTCGGTCGCGCCAAAACGTGGCAATCAAGGCGACAGTGGTGGTGTCATGGACCGCATAGTCAGTCAGCTCCTTGCCGAGCTGGACGGCATGAGCAATGGAGATGACGGGTCCGGCTCTGGCGGCGGCGGCGGAGTCTTTGTCATTGGTGCTACGAATCGACCTGATCTTCTTGACCAAGCACTTCTTCGTCCAGGTCGATTCGACAAAATGCTCTATCTTGGAGTGTCAGATACGCATGACAAGCAGCTCACCATTCTTGAAGCACTTACACGCAAATTCAAGTTGCACCCATCGCTATCACTTCGCAAAGTAGCAGAATCACTCCCATATACCTACACAGGTGCAGACCTCTATGCGCTCTGCTCGGACGCCATGCTGAAGGCTATCACGCGCCGTGCCTCATCGGTCGACGTTAAGGTTCGTGCAATCAATGCTGAAAGGGCTGCCGCGAGCCCTCCTAAGCCGCCAGTCACGGTTGCCTGGTTCTTCGATCACATTGCCCAGGAAGAGGACACGGAAGTGGTTGTTGAGGAAGTGGACTTCCATGCTGCAAGCAGGGAACTGGTCCCCAGTGTCAGTGTGAAAGAACTGCAACATTATGAGCGGGTCAAGAAGTCTTTCGAGCAGGGTGATGATGGTGGCAAGGAGCAGAAGCAGGCTGCACCACAACATAGAATTTCACAGCAAATGATGCCACTGATGCCAAAAGCTGAGAGGAATGACACGATAAACGGACACTCCACGAACGACGAAGCGGACACTAGCAACATAATTTCGGGCACTGAAGCTCTCAACCTCAATGGCCCTACTCGCAAGTCGAAGGGAAAGGGCAAGGCTATCTACCACGATGACGTGGAGTCTTTGACTAGTTTCGGCGATGCGGCCGATGCAAATGAAGACTTGTACAGTTGAACCAGTCCGTTTGTGCTGCAACCACCTAGTTTGTCGCCATAGCCAACAATGTCGATTTGGTCTGGGTTTGATATTATTGACAAGTCATAAGTCTTGAGCTGCCGCCCGACATTTGGTTGACAGAATCAGCGATGTGATACGTTGTGAATTGGAGTTGACTACGAAGCTCACCCTGACTAAAACGAACGACTCGAGCTTGGTAAATTGCGAAATGGCATCCATGGTTACAAGGTCCAAGTACCACGGGCTGCTGATCGTTTCAAAGATAGTTTGTTGTGGCTGGCATGATCAAGCATTTGAATACACAGCACTTCCCTCAACATTCGCGACATCACTATCGCAGACTCATCCGACCTCTACCATCTCTTGCGTAGAGCGCGCTCGGAGTAAGGAAGGGTTCCTTACACAACGCTGGCTGGCTGATGTGACACAGAATCGTGACAAAGCCAATCCTGGTCACAAGTATACGACGTAGTACAAATATCAGCCACCGTGGGTCTTCGACGTGCTCAAGTAACACAACAGGCTCATGTCTATAAGTACTGGAGACGTCCTGCTCGAACCTGCTGTGCACTCTCACGCACAAGATTTCTGTGAATCTGACCTGTAACACCGCTCTGCACGATGATATTTTCACTACAGCTTCTATGACAGCCGAGCGCAAAGGTCTCTCAATCGGATGACAGAACCGTCAAATCTTATGTCAACAGCACCTCGAGCATTTGATGCTTGCGGAGCATAGTCGTCACTGACACTAGACCAAGCGGAGCATCGTGACGGTGACTCCTCCGCCGTAATTACTAGTTTCGAACGGGGCCACGACCTGAATGAAACCCCACTTTCAGTGTTCAGCCTGCCGCGTGAGATTAGGGACTTGCTATACGAGCTCATCGCTGTAACATGTCAAGCTTCGAAACCACCAAATGTGGAGATATCGAAGACATCTGGCTATGAGCATCTCTTTGTGGCAGAGGGGGACGGGAAGATCTGGTCCAACCATTCGCCTCCAAGTTTTGAGCATAGTTACAATAATCTGCTCCTGGTCAACCATCAGATTAATGCTGAGATTTCTGTTGCTGCGGAGATTCACCTGCCATTTTCCAGTATGCATTGGCACATACTCAGCTGATTCAGTATGCTTTCCCTGCCCCGATACCGACGTTGCGCTGCTTAAGCACTTTGACACTTGCCCCATTTGCAATGCGAAGATAGTCACACATCACCAACCATTGTCTTAAAAACTGCGGAGACTATAGTATTGAGCTTGGTCGATGTAGATGCAGCAGACCCGAAATTCACATAGATGTCTGGCAAAGTTACATCATACGAGGTCTGCAAGTCTTCCTCGAGTGGTACTTACAAAGCAGTTGCGACGGCTATCTACAACGATCGATAATCATGATCGACAATTTCTTTTGTACCTCTGTGACGAAAGCCTTCCCTGATTGGCATTTTCATTACTACCCGCCGATGCTGAGACTGGATATTCGACTGACTTCGAGCTACTTACGCAATTAGGAGATGATGCTCAAGGAGGTCATTGAGATAGGCTATATATGGTCTGACGAGGTTGCAAGCTTGCTATGTAGCGATCAAACCCCTTTGGAACCCAGAGGCCCAATTTCTTCTCGAGCTTTGGGGAGCGGTCCGGCACGTGAGCTATCTACTACCTTGGGCGCATTGAGTATAGACACTGGACATGTTCGATACAGTCTACCTTTGCCACAGTGATAAGTCCTCAAGCACTACTAATCTCAGTAACACGCGAATTCTTCGATGCCATCTCATGGCATCATGGACTCGACATCTTCGGAGTCCTCGCAATCTAGCCTACGTTCCCAGCTGTGAGGACCTATACGTGCCAAACAGGAGTCACTGGCCCCATATTGAAATTCCTCCACACGCCTCTGTATCGTCCTACTCATCTCCACATCCTGCCCTAGACGCCCTGTTAAACACGTCCTTATTTAGCAAGACCAAGCTATCAAATGCACCAAATCCTTTGACAACACTCATCTCATCCTGGCCCGCCCTTTTTGTCCTCACAATAAAAGCCGCCACCTCATTCCTCAACATCTCCACCTCCCTGCCTGTTACACCTTCTCCTTTACGCCGACGACGAAACAAACACGTCCCCCAAACACCCAGCCCAGGAACAACTTCTCCCGCATATACCGTGGCAGGATCCCCTTGACGCATTCCCGGCCCCCAAGGCCGTCGATACCTGTATATTCATGGACTTCGTGGCCTGCGCGCCAGTAGAGTACTGCGACTTCGTAGGAACGCGCGGAGAAGGGAGGCCTGAATGTAAGGATGCCATTGATGGGATCGAGATGCGTTGAGGACAGAAGGGCGAATGGGGGGAAGGTGGCGGTGTAGGTCGGGATGGCTGGGGTGAGGGACCAGAGAGACGTTAGGAAGGGAAGCTCGTCCGAGAGGTTTATGTTGTGAGTTTGGGAGAGGATGAGGACGCATGTTGTTGGTCGTGAGGCGGAACCTGGATTATCGAGGTCGGGTAAGGAGCGTGAACAGAATAGGTCGTCGTAGGCTTCGTGTGCGGCGGTGAGGACAGAGACGAGAGAGGTGGCTGTAACTGGATATGGCATGTTTTCAGGCGTGTATGCTGAAGGCGGTATTGAGCCACTAGTGTCGTGATCAGGTCGTCGTATACCGTCCCCAGTACCAAGAGGTGGATCATACGCCCCAGTACGAGCAGAATGCCTATGCATATCCGCGACTCTATCGCCATGACAAGCCCCTGGACATGCCATGGTGTTGAATCCGACTTGCTTGAGCTGCAGTGCCTCGCCTCCATTAGCAGTACCACTACCTCTTTGCTGTTCATCATCTCGAGCCTCGGAAACCATATAATCACTCCTCCAAATCCCCATTTCCAGCCTTCCCACATCTTCCCCCCTCTCCCTCCTCATCTCCCGCGCCCTAATATGCACTCCCCGAATCAATCCTCCCAGCTCATCCTCCTCAATCACTCCCCCTTCCCCTCCCAGCACTTCCTCTAACCGGCCTTCATCCCCCGCAACCCTCGCATACACCTCGTTCCAACTCGTCTGCAGTTCCAGCGCCTGCTCGAACAGTCGTCGAGGGAAGATGGTGGGAAAGAGACTTATAGAGATAGGTGTGGCGGATGGGGACGGGGAGGGTGAAGGTATCTTCGAAGTCTAAGTCTGGGTCTGGGAGTTGAGGAGCGGGCTGTGTGAGGATGGAGCCGTGGATGAGTTGGTAGGTTCGGGCTTGGTGGAGGAGGTGAAGGAGGTGGGGCATGCTGAGGGGAGTGGGCTTATTGTGGTGGCGAATCGGTGTCTGAAATATTGGGAGAGCTCATGGTGGTGACGTTTGTCAGGGCAAACCTTAAGATAGTCAAATGAGATTACGGCGTGAATGAAGTATTCCACAGCTCTGCCGCTGCATTTGCTCTTGAGGAGTTGAAGGTGTGACTAGCCTGGTTATTGCAGTATCAGACACGGGCATACTATTACAAGCACAGCCCCATAACCTGTTCCCAGCTGATCGATCCAATGAATCGAAGTCTTATTCCTCGAACATTGAGATAATTGCGGTCACAGCCCAGTCCTGAGGAGCAGAATCATAAGACGAAAGTACAATTTGCTCAAGCTTCCAAAAGATTGGAAGCCAAAAAGCAGAGTGAATATAGAACTTCCCCACAAATGCCGCATGTTCTCAGATCGTCGCAACTATGTACACTGAACACCCTCAAACCCCTCAAAACGTCAATCCAAGCAACAAAAACACACCCAGTCGCCACAATCCTCGTACAAAGCACAAAACGAGCGCCAAAAAGGCCAAAACGATTGCGTGCGTCGAGAATCGAACTCGAGGCTAGTGCATGGCAAGCACCAAGGTTACTGTGGGAATTGATCAGTTGATAGATCGGGTTAGAAAGGTGAACAGAAATTACTCACCCACTACCCCACGCACGCGCCTTTTGTGATTGGATGAACGTTTGTTTGACGTATTGTGTATATTAAGACTAGGTAAGATTACTGATTGAGACATGCTAGAAGGCCATGTGGTAACAGTAGAAGACTATATTTACGGATCACGATCCTACCGCAGGTTTGAACGACAAACCTTTCATATTTCAAGATACGGCGTCTAGTAATAAGAAGGTAGTTAGGTAGGATATTCACCTAGCCTCCTTATATATACTTAGAGTATTTCGTACCGAACAGTCTCTAATTAATCAAGCAACTTGATAACCAATCTCAATATAACAGTCCATCGACAAAGTAAGAGTAAGGCTCTGGATCATAACGTATCATATTCCCGTGCACCTGTATTAAGCCTAAACTGAAATATCTATAAACAAGGGCAGTGCCCCAGAGGAAAAGCAAAAGAAGTTGGGTATCCGCGAAGAAAAGATGAAAATGAAAAACGTTGAACCTGCCTGCCGTGCATTACTACTCCCTGCTCCTGCTCTTGATCCTGGTGCTCTGTCTCGTGGTCGTGGTCGTGGTTGTGGTCGTCCTCGTCCTCGTCGTCTTGCTATTCCTCATCCTCGTCCTCTTCCTCCCATGCACATCTCAGTCTTTTTCTTCAGCGTCCTCCCGTAACACCCGCCCCCAGCAAGCTCGCTCATAGTACCGCCGGCCCACCCGGCTGCACCCTCATGATAAGTCCCTGTCTCTCATGCGCTCCGTTCATACCCTCAAGCTTGCCATATCCCCCTCCCCCACCGCCATATCCCACATTCCCACTTCCACCATAGGGTCCGAAGCCCTTCGCATATCCAATACCATTACCTCCACCTCCCGCACTATCCACTCTGTTTCTTCCATTCCCATTCCCATACCCACCATTACTGCCACGACGGGCGTAATCCGAACTAGCACCACGAGAATACTCCCCACTCGCCCGTCCATACTGCAATGCACTGGCCACACTCATCTCCTGTTGGCGCTCGCGTCCCATGTGCCCGTAACCGCGTGTTGCTGCTGCTTCTGGCGGGTGGACTTGTGTTTGGTGCAGAGGATTCGGAGGTGGATTGAAGTCGAGGAGGGGTATTGCTTGTATCTGTGCTTGCGTCTGACCCTGTGCTCGTGTCGGGGTTGGTGAGGTAGAAAGTGCACGGTCTCTTGCAGCAAATGCATTTGGACTTCCACTAGTGCCGGTCCTTGTATTGCCACCTCCTCCATAACGGACAGCAAGGGCAGGCGCAGACGCAGGAGTATACGGTCCCGTCTCCGCAAAGCCATCATACCTTCCACCAGCTGCTGCCCCAGGACTGCCAACTCTCGTATAAGCAGGATTGACTGGACTCGGCATCGCCTCGCCTCCCTGCTGCGAATGTCTCAACTGCCTCTTCGTCATGGGGATTCTCTCAGTCTTCCGAGCTTGTAAGAATCGGCTCTCATCTTCTTTCTTTCTGTCACCTCGGCCAATACGGTCGATGTTGAGATGAGAGTGGCCATCGCGCCCAGTCAGTTTGCCGAGCACGTAACGACCACCTTCAGCCTCCGCTTCTCGCGCCGTCGTCGCAGCAAGTAACCTCGTCGCCATCTCTACCTTCGCGTTTTTATGTCCGGACCTTGCCCCGGCACCGCGGTCCGGCCCACGCTCACCGAGGAGTGGAGATGCGTACAGGAAAGAAAATTGTTCCGCCAGAGTCGTGACAGCGTGTGGCAAACGTCGCTTGTGCGCAGTGAAGAGGACTAGCGGAGTGCTCAAGGCAAGCAGGCCGAGGAAGACACAGAGTGCATAGTAGCCTGCCGGGTGTACTGAGACGCGGACCGATTGCGTTGGAATGTAGAACTGCGACCAGAAGACACCGCCGGCGAGGATGGGAAGAGATGCGGCGATAAGTGTCAGAATGGAGAACCAGGCGACGATATAATGACCAGCGAGTATGGCGCTGAAGGTGACGCTGAAGGGCAGGCGGTATGGGTAGTCCAGGAGCAGAGAGTCTTGCGGATGGGAACCATGTGTTGATGAGGTCGAAAGCGAAGCATAGGGTTGAAGGCGACGGTAAGCATAATCCACAGAGAGCCAGCTGAGGAAGATCAGGTGTGCAAGCAGAGCAGGCATGAAACTGTAGAAGAAGTTCGTGCTGCTGAAACCGGCTGCATCAGGTAAGACCGGGAGGCGTGGGTCAAAGCCGTACATGACAGCCTGCTTGACGAAAGATGCGATCAAGAAGGCCAAGTAGAGGACAATTGCTGCGATAACCCAGAGGAGAGCCATGGATGGTTTGAGAAACCAGGGCAGATACTTTGTCCGATGATCGTATTCTTCGGTGCCTTTCTCCGGGTTCGTGATGCCATTGGCATGGCCATTCTTGAGATACCCATTGTGATGAGTAGTGCTTGGCGCAAATCTGTCTTGCTTCTCGTTGACAAAAGCAGGATCGTTATCACCATATTCTCTGACATGACCACCTTCTTCAGAAATGCCATACCAGATGTCATTGGGTTTCTTGGTAGTAGTCCAGTAGCCTAGTCTGTCAGAGCGATGTCCCAAATGTCCTTGGAATACCTTGGCATTCTTGAAGTATTCAGATCCTTCGTAGTCTTGAATTATGTTTGAACGATCCAGCAGAGTGATGAGGTCAGCAATAGAACGAGGATCCCATAGCAGTCCAGTACGTTGTCGCCATAGCCATACTGCGAGTAAGATGAGAGCGACCAGCTGCAGAAAGTACAGCGCGAACAATGTCCAGACAATCCCCTGCACAGCAGTCCATCTCCAAGATCCATTCCCAGCGTAAATATCGCCATAGAAGTAGACATTGTACAAGCATGCCAGAAGTGGTATCGTAAAGATCTGTAACCAGAAGATGATCATGGCAGCACCAATGATAGGTTGTTTCGCCTTGAAGTAAAAGGTCTTTGGAGTGAGGAAATCTGTTGGCTGGACTTGCATCAAAGGACCTTGAGATCTGATCTTGCCCTCTGATCTCCTTGACATTGCCATGTATGGAGCAATGCGTTGAAGCGCAATCTGAATCTGGAATAACCACAACAGCAGGATCATGCCGAGGAGCGTGGGTAGATATTTGAAGATAAACCATCGTCCACCGCCGAAAGCTGTGTATGCGTAGAGTCCGTCGTTCAAAGCTGAGTAGATTCCACTGAACAGCAATCCAGCCAAAAACAGAGTGACCAGGCAGATGTAGAGCCCAAGCCAGACAGGTCGTAGGATACCAGGGAGGAAGTTGAGTATCGGGTCTTCATTATCATAAGGAATGACCACATCAGGTGTCTGTGGCAATGCTGTCACCGGCGGAGGGCCATGAGGAGAACCATAATTGGTGTTTTCCTTGATCACAGGAACACGCGGAGCAACTGCGACTCGTGGTGGTGTATCTGAATATAGCTCATACCGCTGAACGATTGGTGCTCGAGTGACTGGTTCCGGCTGCAACAAAGCTTGCCTATCTGCGGCATTGTTGTCTGCATCCCATCTTGTTCGTGGTGACTGTTTCACACCTCTGTTTGCATCGTCTGGTCCGAGTTGATCGAGCGCATATCGGACTGCCTCACCTCTGTCCCCGTCAGGAGTGATATCACCAGCATTCGGGTCGAGTTGACTATATCGTGGTCCTGAAGATGTAGAGCCAGGTATTGTGGACAGCATGTGGCTTCTGCCGCCATCACCTGGATTTCTGCCACCATGGTCACCAGCGCCCAGCAGATTCCTTTCGATGTGGCCTCCAGTATCATCAAGCAAACCCCTCCTTGCGAGGTCGCCAGAGTCTTCCAACAGGTTCAGATTCAAATTCAGTGCATCGCCTTCTCTTGCTTCATACTGAAGCCGATCCCAAATCACCTGCGTGTGTGGTAGGAAAGACTCCACGCCAGGCTCTCCTTCAGCATGGATCTCATCGTGGTGGTGTGTAGGTGGTATCGGGTTCTGCGGCGGCGTGGGTGATCGCTCCATTTCGCTGCGCAGGCTGGGGTGAATGTCGCTGGGAGTAATGTTCAGGCGACTGTTGTCGCTGTGCGATGAGGTTGGCGGTGAGCGCGTCGAGGTTGAGTTGAAGCGACCGGGGTGCGCTACATATGAGTGGAGGGAAGCGGCAGCGACGACTCTGGGTCTGTTGACTATTGATTTGAGGATGAGTCAGCTATGTCATCGCAGCGAGCATTGAGATCGTGAAGGGAAGAAGTGAACGGAGAGTGAGAGTGAGAGTGAGAGAGCCTAACCGTCGACAGCCCCTAGGACAGGCACAGTGTCATTGTCCATGCGCGTCGAAGGTGACACAAAGGCAGACAGCAGGAGCTATGCAGAATGACGAGCGACGAGTGAGAACTTGGAAGTGGGCGGCAAGGAGTTTTGCTGGCGGTAAGGTCATGCATGAAAAGATCTTCTGCTCCTACCGCTGTCACGAGGGCGATCTGACACTCCACAGCAGATCGACTACTCACTACTGTCGAGACTATAAAAGTCGTTGGCGCGTTGCTAGAAGAGATGGCAGGACACCAGCCGCCTGGTGCTCAAGCTGGCGCGGGGAAGGATGTTATGCCAAGCTAAGCGTTTTTGGTCGCCCGAAATATGCGATGCCTGTTTCATTTCATGCAATGTGACGTGATGCAGTTGCCTTCAACTACCTTACCTTTACTACATAGTCACTAGCTCCCTCGCTTCGTAGCCATCTCACTTCCTCACGCATATTACTCGAATATTTGCACAATGTGATAGTGATAGTTCCATTCATAACAGAGCAGGACTGTGTGAGTAAACATCAAAGTACTCTCCGTGACAACGCCCGCTGCCGCGCGGGAGCAAGTGGAGGCCGGGATCGCCGGTGTATCCTTTTAAGCTTCGAACCCTTTGTGGCTTGAACAGCGGCTCTCTCCGGCTTACTACACCTGCACCTACACCAACGACCTGATTCTGGCCAGAACCTATTGCAGTAGCTTTGCACGCACACGAGTGTAAGCACTAGCATATTGGGGCCTGAAGTCTGTTACGGCCGCTCAAGTATATTGAAGTCTACACTATAATTGTTTACAGCATAGCTGTGTGCTTGTAAAACGTGCCACAAAGTGGTGTATCTATTTGCCTCGCCGTCTCCACAACCACAATCACCATCACTATATTCAACTGCACAAAGTATTACATCGCCACCATGCAGCACATCTTCGACACCTCTCGCTATGACATTCGTCCTGCTACAGTGGCCGACATCCCAGCAATGGTGGAGCTATATTACCAGTCCTTCTACGTCTCACACCCCTTCTGGCCTATACTGATGCCACGCACGCCCTCAGTCGACGAATGGTGGGCAGCTGCGTTTAAATCAGGCATCGAGGACACGACTTGCAGGACATTTCTCGTCGTTGATACACAACCTCGTGAAAAAGCAGTATGTGCCGACAACGGCGATTCGCCTGCCCCCTGATATCGCGGCACTACACATGTTTTCATGGCAGCAAACCAAAGCTAGCGACGCCGAGCCAGCAATTGATGGCGTCGTGGTGAACAAGCATGGCCATCGTGCTGTGGCATGGTCACGCTGGTGGACTCCTGAACAGGACGGGAAACACACAGAATGGCCAGTGCCACCAGCTGACATGTACCCTGCCTTCGCGGGTCCGTTCTTCGGCGGCATGGAACACAACCGGGAGGTATTGCTTAAGGGAACCGCGCACTGGTGTAAGTTGTCCCTGTTTCTAAGCTATACTCACGCGAATTGCTGACTGAGTATGATAGTTTTCGAGCTCCTCGGCGTAGCAAAGGGGTAATGGGCACAAGATATTGCCTCCGCGCTCTTACAATGGGGCTGTGAGCAGGCAGACAAGGAAGGCCTGCAGGTATATCTTGACGCGTCGCCAATGGGGGCGCCCTTGTATACGAAGCACTTTGGGTTCGTTAAAAGAGCGGAGGTGCCCATGCCAGAGGAAGCGAACTTCACTTACGGCTCATATATCAGACCGGTCAAGAGGGCGTGAGTTCGTGGTGAGTAGAGCTCTGGGAGAATGGGCTCAAATAACAAACCAGCTGCTCTTGGCACTAATGTGCTTGTTGAGCTGCTCCATCAAACGTGATTCTTGGAATTCCTTAAGTCGTTTCTGTACCAGTGCTGCTTCTGTGCCCCACTCCCCGAGTCCTTGCTGGGGCATATCCATGCCAATTGGGTCAACATTGCCTCCGACCAATAGGGCTGGGTCGATAAGTGTATGCCCCGGCGTCCTTTGTGCCTGGCCATTGCTTGGGCCAGATGATGTCGTAAACCAGGTCCATGGACGCCAACTCGAAGTGGAGCCTGTAGACTCCTGACTAGTCCCCGAAACACCACCAAGCTTCTCATCCTGCGCCAGAGCCCCAACCATTTTGCTCCAGTTCTCAAGTCCGGCGCCGAGACACTGCATACAGCGCTCCTTGACATCATCACCTAGTCGCGTATCAGCAGCGCCAGTTTCGGCAATGCGCACAGCATCACGAGTCCAGCTCAATGCTTCTCGGCGCCGTCGATCTGTGCCGGCACTTCTCTGCTGTGTGAGTGTGGCAGCGTACAAGATCTCGCCAACATGGTTCATAAGCGCGGCATCTTCGCAGTCTGACGCTGCGGTGCGAACGTATGGCTCATCACCGCGTGCACCGCCGCCGGGAGTGTCTTCATCGGGTGACATTTTCGGTCGAATAGGAAGCGAAAAGATCCAGCGGCGGAGACTGGTGAGACTGGTAAGACTATAGTCAGGTGGTGGTGGTGGATAGAACTCATGAGGTGGTGCTGAAGCGGCTGATCGTCGTGCACGGAGAATGGAAAGGTAGAGTGGAAGTGCCTGTAATGGTGATGGGGCTGTTGCGGCCGGCGATACTGTGTCCGACGATGAGGACAATGAACCGAATCGCGCAATGTGAGATGCGTATGCTGCTGCTACCAGTAGAATATTGGCGGTAGTATGTGATGCCGTGGAGGGAATAATGCCAGTCTTCGCATCTATCAGGGTGGACGTGACAGGTGTCGTTGCAGTACGAGATGTCAACCCAGTCATAGGCGAGCTCTCTGCGCCCTCGACTGCAAGATTAAGTGCCCACTTGTACAATGCATCTGCTGTTCTGTTGTCATTCTTGTAGTCCAACCACGCCGCATATGCCAGTCCTGCCTTGATCTTCTGCTGCTTGTTCAATCCTTTTGTAGTCAGAATCTTGCCATAGTATAGCCTCGGATCCTCAAAGACAGGTCTACAATTCTCCTCTTGCGGCGCTGGAGGACTACCAGGCCATATTGGTTTTGGCCACGGATTCGACGGGCCGATCATCTGGTCTCGTGGAAATGAAAGCTTTCTCGTGACATCGTTGACCCAATCATTATTCATTTCTGCTGCTTTTGCCATTCCCATCATTGCCTCGAAGTACCCGCGACGCCAGACCTCCGATTGACTTTCAACATCGAAACCAATTTTCTCCAATTTCGACAAGCTCGACACAGGTTCCTTCTCCATGTCTGCCACATCGAGTCCTGGTATCGCCCTATCGAAGCCTTCATTCTGCGGTAAAGGCTTTCTGTTTGCCTTGAGTAGTGCACCTTCCTCCAGCAGTGCTACGACGTTTCGATATCGGTTGCCAACTGTAGCCCAGTCTGCCACGCCCAGCCCTCCTTCTTCAGCTTCCTCGTGCTTTGCTATTCGCCAGACATATTTTGTAAAGTATGACCACTCGTCAGGGCTGGGATATACGCGATCCAGCCAGTCTTGCCTGAATATGAAGTAGCCAATGGTGCAGCCTCCGACCACAATCCATATCATGATAGTCCAGTAAGCACCGAGCTTGAGTTGATAGACAACCCAGTCACGAGTCTCGGTGCTAATAGGTCGGATAAAGAGCTGCGCATGACGGCCAGGCCGTAGCTGCAGAGGGCGCGAGAGGAAGGGAAGTTGAGGACGAGATATATTGCGGGCGAGAATGTGCGCAGGCCGGCCAGAGGTGAAGACTCGACTTGGAGGTCGAAGTGGGCGCAGAAGTGGTATTCGGCGGAGAGGAAGACGTGTGGACTGCATTTGGCAGTACCTTGTATTAGGTTTGAGTAGCTGATTTCACTCGGACTGAACCTTTGCTGCCTCTGAACAACATTTAGCTGGGGAGCTTCAAGGTCGTTCACCGATCAGCCGAAGTGGTCCCGTGCTATACTGAAACACACTCTAAAAACCCATAATTATTGCTTTCCTATACTATGTTCATTCTCTATGTATTGCAACTCTTCTCTAGCTCTAGTCTGTGGGGTATCATCCAACTCGCTCTGCCCGATATTGCATCAAAAGACCTTTGTCTACATGATCGACCCATAACGCCGCCTAAACCGCTTCTGTCCATGCTCAATTCTTCTTCCCGTAGATGTCCTGGTTGAACTTTCCGAAGCGATCCCTGCCCTTGGCGTCCTTGTTGACGAAGATGGCGCAGCTAGTTCCTGGACATGGGAACATTGCGAAACCATCCTCACCAATCGTCACTGGATCCCACCCAAGCACATCGGTCCATTGCTCTCCAGCATGCTCTTTGCCGACTGCCATGCGTAGCTGACCTGGCTTTGTATTCGACATGACAACTGCTAGACCAGCAGGCTTGTCCCATGTCCCATGTCGGACCCATCCAATGCAGTTGGGGTCATCCCAGTAATCGTCTTGATCGCCGTACGCGTACAGTTTGCGAGCAAGTATGATGTCCGAAAGTTTGCCACCACACGACGGATCCTCTGGCTTCTCGCCTTGCATGCCGTATCTAGCAGTTGTGTCAGCTCGAGAAGAATACTCCTAGTGTTGATAAAGTATGGCTTACAAGTCTCCATAGAATGGACAAGGATATCCTGCCATCCTGAGTAAGATCAGGCAGTATGCTAGAGGTTTGAAGAATCCTTCGACTGGTGTTTCTACTGTCTGTCCTGGTTGAGTGTCATGGTTCATAACCACAGTGACAGCGTCCATCGGACGTTCAGAGACCAGAGTCTTGTCAAAGACCTTGCGCAGGTCGGCGTCTTCTTCTGTTGAAAGGCGGGAGAAATTGTAGACCAATGGAGAATCGTAAAAGTGGCATCTGTGGTCGAATTTGTCGCCATAGGCAAGCATCGTAGCCGCATCTAGAGGGAAGATCAGTACATGTTGGTAAATATGCCGAGAGACAAATGCGTACCTCCGGACCAGTATTCACCAACGTAAAATCTCTCGCCTCCAGTCTCCTTGTCGACGTGATGCATGAACTGATTAGTGAAGCGTTGCGAGAAGTGTTGGACAGCGTCGAAGCGGAATCCTGATAGTCCGAACTCTTTCACAACCCACGCACCCCAATTGTTGACGTCCTCGACAACCTCACCATGTCTGTAGTCTAGATCCGAGAACATCATCTGGAAGGTAATTAGTCGAGGAGGTCGCTATCGCCCGTAAGATACCTCTTACGAAGTCTGCGTTGCCCTGTTCTTCAGCGACGTCGTCGGCCCAGCCTTGCTTGTTCTCGCCCAGAATCTTGTAAATGGCGGTTTTCTCAGTTTTCGCGTCGTAATCAACACCCGAGAAGTGGTTGAAATTGTATTCTTGCTTGCTGTATTTACCCTTGCGACCAGGGAAAGTGAACTTTGTGTACGCCTCGATCTCGTGCGGTTCTGAGATCTCTTTCGTGCGATCTGAAAGAGTCAGTCTATTGGGAGTGGTACAGGACTAGTTCTCGACAACCATACCATTCTCGTCCACATCGATGACCTCGAAAGTCTCCTTGTCGTCAGCACCAGCCTTGTGATTCAAAACTGCGTCCAGGTAGAGGCCAACTCCAATTTCTTTTGCTTTTTTGCTCAACTCGAGCAGCTCTTCCTTCGTGCCCCATTTTGTGCGCTTGCCATCCTTCTGGTCAAACTCTCCAAGATCCCACAGATCATAGATATCGTATCCGTTTCCTTGGTTGCTGCTGGCTTTACACGCAGGAGGGATCCAGACGTTGTCGATACCGATCTCCTTCAGGCCTGGGAGTGCCTCGAGGAGTCGCTTCCAGTGGGCGCCATCTGCGGGAACCTGAAAATATGAGAATTATGTCGCGCGAAACTGATCGAGGTACGCACATTCCACTCGAAGCCCTGGAACATGGTCACATTCTCGGGCGTGGGTTTCTTCTCGTTATCGCCCTTGCTGTCGCCGTTCGCAACGTTGTTTTCTTGCCCCATAACGATGGACTGTATCTCGTTGAGACGGATCAGAGTGAAGGTGATCGAGAAGAGAGTAATAAAAGCAAAGAATGAGTGAAGTACGCGACAGGAAGCTGAAAACAAGATCTCCCTCGTTAATCCCAGCCCTCATAATAATAGGCCTGACCCCACACTCTCAACGCCAAGGCGTGCGTCATATTTCTGCCATGTTTTTTCCCATGCTTGGCCACATCTACCGACAGCCTATCAAGAGCACGCACTCGCGCATGCGATTGCGATAACGACAGTGATATCAGCATTCATTCTAATGCCAGCACTTGAAGCGGACGATCACGAAGAGGTACAAGCTTGCAGGATGCAATTGTTGTTTTCAGCATGATAATTGGTAGATCGACAGGATCGACAGGGCAGCGGATTGCAGATCACGAGTCGTTCCGTCCATACAGGACGAGCCCTTGACGACTTCACATACCTATACTTCAATTCTAGTATAGCTGTACATGTATCGTAGCACAGCTCCTTGGCAAGCTGACAGTCTCTTGTGCATGAGTACCCGACTGTTACAATGTCGCCAACAGCACGAGGCACCACTTCTTACATGCATAAGGTTGTCGTCTCGCCGCCGAGCACTTCAACACAACTCCACAGCCTTTCCTCTCGGACAAGCACAGTCCTTCTCGGTCCTGCGACGGCCACCGCCTAGTTACGAGGGTCATGTACCACTCACTACAGTTGAACGAGGTGCACTGGCCATCGGGTCCGCGTTTGGGTCCTTGATAAATCCTCGTAGAGGAGGTAAGCTTTGCAGCAGCGCTCAAATGTACAGTACTGACGACGCTCAAGACCTCATAGCGTCACTCGGCGAGGCCACTGCAACTCCATACTTCATCTACCGTCTTCGCGATGCTATGCTTGCCAATTCAACAGGTCGGCGCATCCTCCGCGATCGTCCTCGAATCACCTCCCAAACGATGTCCATGACCTACCTACGAAGCCTTCCGGACAATACCGTCGGCCACAACTATGCCGCCTGGCTCGATCGCGAGGGTGTCAGCCCCGATACCCGAGATACAGTGAAATACATAGACGACGAGGAATGCGCATATGTCATGCAGCGATACCGGGAGTGCCACGACTTTTACCACGCACTGACTGGACTGCCTGTCATGGTGGAGGGCGAGATCGCGCTCAAAGCGTTCGAGTTTGCAAATACTGTCCTGCCAATGACAGGGCTGAGCTTGTTTGCGGTGTCGCGGCTGAAGAAGGCAGAGCGAGGCAGGTTTTGGGAGACGTATCTGCCGTGGGCGTTGAGCAATGGGTTGAAGGCGGGAGAAGTCATCAATGTGTACTGGGAAGAGCAACTCGAGAGAAGTGTCGACGATCTAAGAGCTGACCTGAACATTGAGAAGCCGCCAGACTTGAGAGAGACGAGGAAGATGCTGAGACAGCAGCAGAAGGCCGAGAAAGCAGCTCGAGAAGCCAAGGAGAGGTTGGGTGCTTTAAGTATCCAGAGCGCTTGATGCTAATGAACCCGTAATGATCATGACACTGGATAATCAAGACTGTCCTGTGCAGTATTGAGCCTCCTCCACCTCGTATGCGCCTGAACTCCAGTAATGCTAATCACTTTTCCTGCCCATCCTACATATCAAGCAAGTCTTCCAGATCATCGTCATCCCATCGGCCTCCCGTCTTCTTCACCACAACCTTCTCTTTCTGCTGCTCTTTCTCGCTCAAGCCATTCAGAATTTCCTTTAGTTGGTCTTCCGTAATCTTCTGCCTTAGCTGTCCAGATCGTGCGAGCATGATAAGTCTACTCTCGACATCGTCTGCGCGCGAGGCTTTGACAAGGCGTATGCGGCCGAGACGATCTGCGGCTTCGGGTGTCAGGATTTGGGAGAGGATGGAACTTCGTTGGTCGGCTGGGTTGTTGTCAACATCAAGTCCTGTGTCAAGCGCATGCGAATGTCCAGGATGGGGTGATTACCTTCGCGCTGTCTACCATCCCCTTGTCAGTCAGGGCGCGAGTCACTGCTCATTGGTCCGACCTACCTCTTCTGGTCCTCTTGCCCTTCGCCTTCACTACCACCGCCTCCACCCTGCTGGAGCTGCTGCATGCGCGCGCGCCGGATCTATGGGGATCAGTGATGAGCACAAAATCATGCAGGTCACACTCACGTCTTCCAAGTCCTGATCAGACATCTTGTGATCGTGAGGTCGTTGATACTGTACTAGTTTTCAAGTCTGAGCAGAATCCTCACGACACTCTCCCGGGAAGAATTCTAGGCTCCTTTGTGATACTAGCTTTTAACGCGACAGGCTTGTTTCAGGTTGTGGAGTTGGTCCCGGCCGCTGGAAGAAAAACATGAAACAGTCACGAGAACATCAAACACGGTGCTCATCATGCGACATTACGCAAATTGAAGCTCTCTTTCTCCAAACCCTTCCGCAACATATTCACGACGCTGAACCTGGCTCTGCCTCTGCCTCTGTCTCTGCCTCTGTCTCTGCCTCTGTCTCCGCCTGTCTCTGCCCCATCTGCTCTGCTGCTTCTGCTGCCTGCTACTGCCGAGCCCACAGCTTGACACAGCTCTTCGGAGCTAGATCTTCGCACGAATGCTCACGGAGACTGTAGTGTACTCAACATCGGCACCTCCCACTGCGACATCCACCAACAATGCGCTCCTCAAAGACGCCGGCGTCTTCGTCCAAACCTACCACCCAAATCCTCAGCTTGTAACGACCTTCAAGAAATCTCGCACAAATCCAAATTGCCTCGCCTACTCATCCACTCACATCTTCGCCGCACAAGCTAGCAGCTCAACAGTTCACGTCTACAACATCGAAAAAGGCAATCAAGAAAGCACGATACCATTTCGAGTACGCATAACGAGCATCGCGTTATGCTGCGCAGATAGTGTTCTATCTCTGGGCACGGCGGAAGGCGCAGTCATACTATGGGAGCTACATACGGGGCGTCAAGTGTCGACTCCAGCATCACATCTTGGAGCTGTGACATGTTTGGCTGTGGATATGAGGAGCAATTTCCTGCTATCAGGCGCAGATGACTCAAACGTCCTGGTGTGGTCCTTGTTGGATCTGCTCTCCTTCCAAACAGACTCACATGGCGTGCATGAAGTTACGAAACCAAGACATACATTATCTGCACATCGCGGTGCGATCACAGCATTAAAGACTGGTCACGCAGGCGCCAGTGCATCAGGTGACATTGCCATCTCTGCTTCGAAGGATGGTAATGCCATAATGTGGGACTATGTCACAGGAGAGCAGTTACGAATATTTCTTCTTCCTTCACCGGCACTATCTCTGGAGATAGATCCAGCAGATCGCGCATTTTATGCTGGTTACAACGACGGTAGCATTTCGTGCGTCAGCTTCTACTCTGAGACTGCTCTCGACTCGATACACGAACCGAGGAGCACACCGATTCAGCCACCGCCAGAATCGCACTGGCCGCCACGATCTGGCACGTCTAATGGCGCGGATGTATCATCGTCACCAGCGTCGACATATGCGCTCGCATTGACGTATGATGCTACCATATTACTGTCAGCACACGCCAATGGTCGGATACAAGCCTGGAATATTGCCACTGGCTCATTCGTTGGAGACGTGACAGCTCAGGCAGGCGCCCCGATCACAAATCTTCACATCCTGTACCCATCTGGCTGGCCAGCGGCTCATCAGTCTAGCACACAACATCAGCAACAAAATGGTGCTTTCAAGGCTGGCACAGTCGTGAAACCACGACAGCAAGATAACAACACGTTATCAGGGGCATACGCTTTCCAAGCCGTGCTCACCGGGCTCAAGCAAGACAGAGAAAGGACGGATATTAAGCGCGCGCTGGAGGCAACATTCTTCTCAGACGACTTTCTGGCAGAGAGTATTCTTGATCTGTCAGTGCCAGTGGAGGCGTCGGGCACCGCGCGCCCAGGATCAGTTGCTAACGTGCGCGAATCAGACTTTGTCCCGCTAAACCCTGACATACATCCTTTCCTTGACGAGCGACGAGATCAGACGGAAGAGATCGAACGACTGAAGAAGCACATTTTGCACATCACACGACTTGAGGACAAGAAGATGGAGAAGATTGTAGAATTGACACAGAAAGTCAAGGATGTGAAGCAAGAACTGGAGGATACATTACAGGACAAGGCAGAGAAGGGCTGGGTCAAGAGAAGAGAAGCGGAGGATTTCGGCGAGGGATTGGAAGAGCTTGCCAATGGAAGCATGTATGGGAATATGGAGGATGATGGCGGGAGTGGGATAAGAATGGAGGATGATGGCGAGGACGGTTCGATGGGAATGGATATCTCGTCGGATGAGGGAGGAGACCTGGAGGGTGCCTACGAAGGGACCAGCCCATGATGTAGTTCGAGTACAGCAGCACGCTCACGAATACGTAGGCGAAGCAAGTAAAAGTAGCTGGATGACAACATTGAGGAATCTACTAAGGTACTCTCCCTAAATTATTCAAAAAGTCTTGCCTTGACTGAATTAATGACTCCCGACGCTGTAATGAGGTACCTCGAGTCCACGGCACTCTTCATGCTCGACTTAGAGACATCTCGTCGAATTGGTATCACGTAAGCTTACGATAATGTACTGCAGAACTCGTCTGATCAGAAGTAATATGGCACTCTTCCATGATACTCTGGAGACTGGCCCTATCCCGGTGGTCGGGCTTACAAGGGGGCGACCTGGAGTCAGGCAGTCCCAGCAGAATCGGGTCCCGACGGTATTCTTCATGCCGGAACCAAAGACTCCTCATGTCAATCAAGTTGGCTAAAGTCATGATGAGCACAACCCAGCGGTGGTATAGGCAACACTGCTACGATCTCTCCTGGGAGTCCTGCAAACTTCTGACAGAGCGTGGCATCTACTTGCAAGATCCGCTATGCACTACGAATGGGCAAGCATTGATTAACTATACGGACATTGAGCGACTGGGTATTCCTTGAGGTATCCAGACCTTGCTCGAGCTCAGCCTTGTTGCGTGTGCGAGTCTGGTCAAGCTCGCTCTTGGTTGTGGTGCTATATATCAAAGTGCGTAAGTATTGGCAGCGAGGGCGAGGGGATGTAACAGCAATCCTGTCTGCCATCCTTGGGACGTCTGTCTCATCTTTGCACGCATATCGAATCGCTTGTCTCCTTTCTACCTTCGACGTGCTTGTCACTCAGCACTCTCTAAACCTCTCACCGACATTATCCCGCTTCCAGGCCTTTTTTCCGCACAAAGTGTCTGATACATTGTGTTTCGTCTTTCTTTGGGCTGCTCAGACCGCAATCCGCAGGACCGACAGTGCCTGAACGACAGCATAGCATGTGTGCTTAGGCTAGGCTTGTGGTGTGCTACATCATGCTCTAATGATTCATTGTCAGCCTGTTTCTCTTGACTAGCAGGTCGTAATACTAACACCAAATCAGGGAAGAACGATCGTGAAGTCGAGCAGTTCCAATAGATAATCTACGCTGGATCGGTCTTACTCATATCGATAACATGTTCGTCTCTTACCGCCGAGGTGGGATGCAGTAGTCCAATATCGTAATCGAAGACCTGGGCATTTGTTGTTGTTCAGCAAGATGTGCTCCATGCTGCTTCATCGTGCATACTAGCAGTCCAGATCACATCATATTCAATGCATCACCCAGCCCCTGGCTTATGACTCGCCCTCCTCGTAACCATCGGATGCACCACCGCCGGTGTCGCCGCCACCATCCCTCCCGGAACCCATGGCGGCACTCTCTTATCTCCCTGCAGATGATCCCTGAGCGGGTCATATGGCGCATACACCTGATGCGGCTGTGTCTGCATACCCGGATTCTCGTCTCGAAGCGGTTCGCCGGCTGTAGGTCGCTGACGTTGCGCCTCGTGCATCTTGTCAAGAGTAGGGCCGACAATGTGGTATTTTGCCCAGTTTATGGGCGGCGCGCGGATCACGTTTTGGCGTGAGGGAAGTTTGGGAAAGGCTTGAGATGAGCCGGCCGCTGGTGAGGTCTGGGCTTGCGCAGCTTCATTTATCTCTTCGTCGTCGTCATCCTCCTCATCGTCCTCGTCCCCAAGCTCATGGCTAGTCACGCCCACACCGACGACATCCTCAAAGCTCGCGTCCAGCGGCTCCCCTGACCCTCTTCCATACTTCAACTGTCCAGCAGTGTACTCATCCAAGAACCATTCCGGTTCAGCGACTGCAGCTGTTTTGAGCTGCTGTAATGTCTGAATGTCACGCAGGCTCTTCTGCTTTTGTACATGAAGTGTGTAGATTGCGGCGCGCAGGGCGATGGCATCGATGTTGTCGTCAAGAGAAATGGGAATGGAGGGAGGAGGTGCTGTTAGAGGTGCTTGCAAGCTTGAACCGGAGTGGATAGATTGAGAATGTGACTGTGGAGGCTGCGATTTGGGAGAGGTGGGCGGCTCGGAAGGTTGTTTGGGGACTGATGCGGCAGGCTGTGCGAAGGAAAGGGCAGGAGTCACGGGAGAGATGGATGGGGCTTGTGGTGAAGGTGGTAGTCGAGGGTCGCCCATTATGTGCCGGACCAGGCGGCGGAGGTGCACTGGCGAATGTGAAGTGGGTGTTTACAGTGTAAGTGATGCGGGGTGTTCAGATACAGGGTAGCCGCAACGCCAAGAAGGAATGACCTCCGATGGCTTTGGTGAGTAATCACCCAAAGCATCACACTTCTTGAGCCTTGCCTTATTATTGGATGGGTGACTAAGGTATGCCTTGCTACAACACGAGGCTGTGCGCAGATAGGCATTGTATAATACGAATCGTGTCCGACAGCTGTGGATGATGCAGGTATTGCATAGTCTTCGAGGGGAAGACAATGAAGCTATACTTCACCACCACCATGCCATTTCTATCAACAAAACCAAGCCCGACAATCGGTCATTCAATAGCATCAGGTAAGATGGCACCCTGAAGCACAAGCCAGCAGACCAACAGCCTCTGAGCAATGACACTTTCCCGTCAAAGCACCGCAGAAAAAGTCGCCAGCGAAGCCCTCCTGACTCCCCTTCAACTCGAAGACGCCAAGAAGGCTGAAGCTAAGCGTCTTCAACTCGCACGTAAGCTTGTAGCGCGCGGTTATCGAAACACGCATATGGGTGTTGATCGCCCTGTGCCTGCAAAGTATTGCAACAACAGCATGAGGCGCAGGCGCGGAGACTGGCACGGCATTCCACTGATCGCGCAGATTCTGATCGCGTTCTTTGGTCTGCTTATACTGGCACTATTAGTGATTGCGGCTGTAGTGGTGATGCTCTATCTCGTAGTCCGTCAATATCGGGCGGAGTGATGCTCCTGTAATCCTTTTCTGGGTACCGGCTCATGAGCTTGGCAGCGGAGACATGACGATGCAGCTGGCAGAAGAGCACGGGAGTTGAAAGCTCAACATCTTGAGACCAGTCCTGCAAGCATGCCTCTTCGACTTCTCAAGCCGCTCGACGTGGTCGACTTCGCAAAGCATGATTCAAACGTCTTGGAAGAATATTGGCTGGAATCCAAGCTCAGACGTCAATCAGTCCACGCCTAAGGAACATCACCGCGAATACAGTTCGGAAGCAGAGAGAAGGCCAATAGTATCCTGTTTTGTTGCTGTTCATGGTGTAATGATGATGTCGTTGACGCTTACCAGAAGGGCTGGTGTGTCGCATGCCAGCCTGCTTTGGGACAGATGTTCATGAATGCGCTGTTGACGGAAAAGTAAGAAGTGATACTTGTGGAGCAAAGAAATGGAAAGCATCGAAAGCGGTTACGTTCCCATCAAGGATCCAATTCACTTCGATCACGAACGATCTGTGACAGAAGTCTTTTGCGACCAATGCAAAGAGGGAGAGAGGAAGGATAAGGATAGTGAGGTGGAAAATAGAGGCATTTCTCATTCAATGAACTTTTTCTCCGAGCCTACAAACTATGTATGGTATCTCGAATGCACTTGCTTGTTCATCATATCACCTCCCAAACACCTTACCCATAATCACCTAGATTCTGGGAGCAGCCATCTGCTGTGCGCGTCTGCGGTCACGCTCCTCAGCAATGGAAAGCTTGACACCCTTGCCCTTTGGCAGACTGATCCATGGCTTCTCCTGGCCAATGACGAAAACGTTGCTCTCACGGGTGGCGAACTCGTTGTCGAGAGCATCCTTGATGTGGACAATTCCGAATCCACCGTCGTGACGCTCACGGTGAGTGATGACACCAACACGTCCCATGTTGCGACCACCAGTGGCCATTGCGATGACACCGGTGTCAAAGTGGATGAAGTCAGCGATCTTGCCAGTGGCCAGGTCGACCTTGACAGTGTCGTTGACGCGTATGGCTGGGTCGGGGTAGCGGATACTGTTCTCAGGTTAGCATCATGCTTGGACTATGGGAAAAGCCACATATGGGAGGTTGCTTCAATCGAGCCATTGTTGCCTTATGAAAAGGCACGGATAGGCCAGCTCAGACTCTTCCTCTTCAGCGGACAATAAAGCCCACAGATTCCGATAATCCTTGCTGAACCTACCTGCCAAAACTTGGTCCAACGTCTGATAGATGCAACCCTCCATGCACAAAGGCAATGGCAGGGGTAAGACTCACGTCCTGGCATCATGCGTAACCAAGAATGGCACACCACCCTTGCCGAGCTGCACCTTCTTGACCTTGCCGAGCTTGTACTCAGCCTCCTCGCCTGTGATTCGGTGCACGGTGAAGCGACCCTTGGTGTCGTAGATGAGACGGAAGTTCTCGCCAGTCTTCTCAATACCGATAACGTCCATGAAGCCAGCGGGGTAGGTTGCATCAGTGCGAACCTTGCCGTCGACCTTGATGAGACGCTGCATCACAATGGACTTGACTTCCCGGCCGTTGAGAGCATACTTCAGACTGAGCTATGTGTTAGATGGAAGGCCGTGAATGCTGCGTTGAAGCTTTTGCGTACCGGTTGCGGAGGAAGACGATGAGAGGTAGACAGTCGCGGAGCTTGTGAGGACCGGCAGAGGGACGGGGTGCGTATGCTCCGGAAAGTTTGTCGAGGAGCCAGTGCGACGGTGCGGAAAGGCGCTTTTGGTGCTTCTTTCTGTATGAGGATCATATGTTAGTTGCTGATGGTTGATGTGGCCTCGCAATCAGAATGAGTAGAGTTTCGAGAGTCAAGTGAGAATATCTTTGGGCCGCCAGTGTTCACCACTTTCTTTTCCACTGCGCAATGGTCCGTCTCTTGCGACCTCGCTCGACTTTTCATTGACTCTTCTCTCATTGCGCGACCTCGACGTCGAAGGATGCCACTTACGGTCCACGAGCCATTTTTGCTGTATGTTGTGTTGGTTAGTGTTGAGTTGAACTAGATCAAGTATACTTGTAAGTTGCAGAAATTGAAGAACTGGGGTTCGTGGTGCGTGAGACACTAGCGTACCAGAGTTTGATGTCTGCACGTGATCCAAGTTGACCTTCGGTGTTTTCTGGTTGCACGTCACTGTCCGATGTCTCTCATTGTATCACTTTCTACTTTCGGTAAGAATGGCAGAAGTAGAGCCTGCGCCCGCTGTTGCCGAGTATCAGCAGAGAGTCGTAACATACTGCGGTAGTAAGTTGTATTTCCAGAACCACACATCCCTCGAACTGACTGGTTATTTCTACAGTCTGCTCATTACCGCCTGAAGTAGGTAGGATACTTGCCTGGATATTTGTCACCACAAGACCAGGACTCAAATCGCTGACCTCTTCGACAGTATTGCGAGTATGGTGGAACGACCAAGAAATGCGAGGAATGGCTTGAGCAATATCACCCCGATCTTCACTCGAAGCTTTACTCTGGCGGTATGCATTCTCCAACAGCTGAATTCGCTCGGCTGCGCACGCTGGTCTCCTACGCCAGTGTCGAGCGATCATTCGGGCAAAACTAACCTCGTCTCATCTCTAGACTCTGCCTTGACTCAAAACTTGTCCGCCTTATCCGTCTCTGCGCAAGAGCGCGCCACGAAAGACGCTGCCAAGAAAGCTGCCAAAGCAGAAGCCGCATCAGCACGAGAATCCGAGAAACTCGCCACTTCGACTATCACGATCAAGCGCATTGAGCGCAACAAGCGGAAGTATGTGACTACAGTGACCGGATTGGAGGCGTTTGGGCTTGAGCTCAAGAAGTGCGCCAAGGACTTTGGCAAAAAGTTTGCGACAGGAAGTAGTGTGACGAAGATACCAGGTGGTGGAGAGGAGATTACTGTGCAAGGAGATGTCAGCGATGAGCTGTTGGACTTTTTGATAACGACATATAAGCAGATTCCGGAGGACAATGTGGAATGTGTAGAAGACAAGAAGAAGAAGGCTGGTTGAGCATGAAGTCCACTTGAGATGGGCCATTGAGAAACTCGTGTGAGGGAAGGAGGACACTGAAAGATGTCATGCTCGGAATCGGAAGAAAGCTGGAGGAAGACTCAGCTTCAGCTGGCTATCCTCGCCGACTGAGTCACTTGGTTCTGTGGTCATAGGACTGAAATGCATGGAACAAGAAAAGAGGCGTAGGATTTCGATACGCTGCTGTATGCTGTATGCTGTTGCAGTTGAGACGGAGCTGGTAAAGCATGCATCAAGTATGCATCAAGTATGCATCAAGTATGCCATTCTGGTTAGCTCTTCATCTAGGCCAATCCTCGCTGCGAAAGGTGTATGCTTTTGTTACACTTGTAACCCCTGATACTGGTTTTCGAAATGGGCTTAAAGCGTGCGTCGCGAAGAGTAGACTCGCTGTCACTTCTCCCGAACAGTGTTATCGATATAGCCTTTGGTGTCCCATCTCTTGGTTGTCATTCAGCTTCAAATTATCAGCCCTCATCAAGTATCAAGTATGTCTGCCACAAAGCGCAAAGCCATTGGCTCTGGCTCTGCACCCGCTTCGAAGCGCGCGAAAGAAGGCAATGCAGTGTCAGGCACTGACCCAGCCACTGGCCAACGCAATGCACTTCCTGGTCTTGACGATTCAGATATCGAGTTTGAGGATGATTTGTCAAAAGATGCTATGCTATATCTAAGAGGTGTGCGGTAAGCATAGTGTGTTCACTAGTTCACGCTCAATCGACGGACATCATCGCGACCCTGTCGGCCAATCTACGAGGATACTCTAGCGACGCGAGGTCCAAGCGATCACAGCTCAATGAGAATAGGCTGACAGGTAAGTGCCACACGTCTAGATCTGAAGCAGCTCAAATACCAACCCTACTCGTCGGTTCAAAGTCCATACCTCCCCATGAGTCTATCGCCGATTACTACAACGACATTGAAGACGATCAAGAGGGCGGCACACCGTACGACAATGATGGAGTAGCAGGTGGCTACTACAGTGATGGTGCATATGTTGCAGCGCCTCCAATCGGCCCACAGCGACCCCCATCACGTCCTACAGCACAAGCACAGAGCGCCGACACTCCACAGCAGCACCAGCTCTTGGACGCCGATACAGCCTTCCACGCCTCCCTGGTCCGACGCTTTCGCGCTCACCGTAGTCTGCTTCGCCAGCAACTCGCGTCATCCACTGGGATTCCAGATTTACAGCCCATATCGTCGCGACACCTCTTGGAAAGTCCGCCAAATATCTTACAGCTTGCAGGTTTGAACTACGACAGCACGTTCGCATTGCTATTAGAAGCGACACAGCTTGTGCAGGAGCGGATCTCACGGTCGAGGATGCAGCTACAGAGATTGGGCGTATGGGTGTGGGCATTGCTAGCCAAGGTGGAGGAGCTAGGTACACTGAGCAGTGAAGAGGTGGGGTTCGTAAGGGATCTTGGAAAGGCTGCTATCGACGTCATACGGCGACGGGTCATGGGCGAAGATGAGGTGGAAGGCATGCGAACCAAGAGGCACGATGAAGAGGATATGCGGAAGGTTGACTACAGTATCAGCGTTGCGAGTGATAGCGGCTACGCAGGCACTCCCACGAATGGCCACCACTTGACTACAATGTCAGTGGACGCCACTGATCGAGGAAGACCAGTCAGGCCCCAGCCACACCAACGTCGTCGCAACTCCAGCAGTGACGTGTCAGAGCTCGCGATCGAGCTCAATCCTCCTCGCACACCTTCGCCGCCTTCGCAGGCTGAAAATGACGAGCAGGAGAGCCTTGAGATGGCTCGGAAGCGACTTCTCGATCGTGTGGCAGGGACAGCGGCGGAAGAGCAACAGCGAAGCCAAGAGAGTGCCAATGACGGACTGAAAGATATGGGAGCCCCTGCGCTGACAGCTTCAGCGGACGAAGAGGACGGAGAAGTCATCGAGAATGAGAGCATCGTAAAAGACGTGGCGACGAAGGACATTACTGTGAAAGCAGTTGTCCAAGAGGAGGCGTCTGACGAAGGGGAAGAGCAACAATTGAAACAGATGAACGCCATGCTGGATATGATTCTCACAATTGTTGGAGAGGAATATGGGCAAAGAGATCTGCTGGTCGCAAGAGACGTGCTGTGGGATATCTGACACTTTTCCTTGACAAATAGTGGTCCTTCTTCATTGCTTTGGCGCGTGTCTGCTCAGCTTCACAAAATCCTGGAACACCAAGTTCTTAACAATGACTTAGCCAGGGAGTCTCGACGGATCTGGTCGGTGTTCAAGCATCGAGGCAGGGTTACCTCGCTTATCCCTGTTGAGTCTTTATCATTCCTTGGCTGATCATCCAGAACGCATTCCCTACTGGGCAGATTGCGGAATGCAGACTCTGCGTCCTCTGATCAACAGGGCCGAATCCACTTAATGCCATGGATGGCCTAACTATCGCCTCCTCGGCATCAAGTAAAGCACGAGATGGGCTCAATGCGACGACGATCATATGCTGACACTCAACTCACCGAGGACATCGACCGCGAAGAAGACGAAGATTTCTTTGCAGCAGAGTTGGGTGAAAAGCGTTGGACGTTGGCCTTTGCGGACTGGAAAGCATTTCGAAATCAAAACATCACGATATCGTCAGGAACTGCTCGTTGGATCATATGCGGAGTATCACTCGTTTTCCTGTGCACGCTGTTTGTGTCACTACTACGACCTCACCTACCAGAGATAGTAGTGGTCAAAAAGTCTCATGTGCTGAAGAAGCCTGCAGGAGTTAGGGTTGAGGCTAGCGTCTTCTGTATGATGCACTTCTGAGCTGAAGTAGTGGTTAATACACTAACGCTTTACAGATGGTAGACGTCAATATGTCGACATATTGGACTGCTATTTCCAGCGCAACCTTGTCCGCAACGGCGGTTGGCTGGACCAAGTCAACTTTTTGGTTCACACAAAACACGAAGAGGACATCGCTTGGATAGACGATCTTGTTGCCAGTGTCCCAGGCTATACTTCAACAAATGTCCCAGATCTCAACTATGGCCTGATGTGGTCAAACTACATGTCTAGAGAGGATACGATCTATATCAAGATGGATGACGATGTTGTATGTTTGCTCTGCACCTCTCGAACGGTAATATGCTGACACGAGTAAGATCTGGTTCGCGGAGGACAGCATACCTCTGCTCGTGACTGGCATTCTCAATCATCCAGAAGCATTTGCGATGTCGGGAAACACAATCAATTCTCCTGAGGGTAATTGGCTACATTACCATATGGGTGCCATATACCCCTTCGCGCCCAATCTCCATGGCGAGCTCGCAAATACCACCGACCCAACGCCTTCCTGGCGTGCCTCTTCCATTCCCCAACTCCAAGAGTCCGACGCCCACAGTGTTCCCCCTTTCGAGCTCGAACAAGAAGAGGATCTCGTCGGACGCACCTGGGTCGGCATGTCACGCATTTCGAAGCATCTCCACAAGACACCCATCAGACACGCCGAATACGCAGCCTGGGGCCGCGCCCTCAACAGCTGGGCCATCGGCGCCCAACAACACTACAGCCTCTTTGCCAATATCGAAGACGGCACGCTGGACCGCTACTTTATCTCCAACACACAGCCCTGGAACATGCAGTACGAGCGCTACTCGATCAACTTCCTGGCCGTGCGCGGCAAAGATGTGGGCAACGTCGGCGTCGACTCGGACGATGAGGCGCAGATCTCGATGGAGATCCCAAGGCGTCTGGGAAAGCCGTTTCTGGTTGAGACAAGGGCGTTGTTGTGTCATTTCTCGTTTGGGCCGCAGTCGAAGGAGATGGTCAAGACGGATTTGTTGGCCAGGTATAGGGATTATGCGAACGAGATGGTGTGTAAGGGGGATAACCAGAGAAAGGCTTGGCCGGGGTGGATGTGATTGGCGCAATGTGATGGGTGATGACTGTGGGATGACTGTGAATGACTGTGAATGTCGATGCGACATGTTGCGCAATCTGAAATGGCAATGATATGGCAATTAGATCAGGCAAGGGCGTTGCATTGCGAGCTGATGACAGTTGCTCCTCGCTTCCAGCACAGCAAATGACATTCCGCCGGAATTCTTAACACTGTAGAAACCCGCTTCTGATCCAACTTAGCACAGCGCCCTGAGAGTGCCGCGAGGTTTCTGGTTTCTAGTCTAGTCCTCGCTTGCGCTCGGTCTCAAATTTCTGGGTCAGAGCACAGCTCAGCTCGTGCCTGACAAGGCCACGCTAGAGCCTTATCGCACCCCACCTAAGAATCACAAAGGATCACGACCCGCAATGTCGGAAGCAAGGCCTGGACCTGGACCCCATGTCGTATTGGGTATTGGGTACCGAGTACGGCCAAGGAATGCAAGCTCAACGAGATCCAGCTGAAGTGTCTAGTATCTAGTTCGATTCGGGCTGACTAGCAGTAAATATGATGCAGTGCGCCGCCGTCGTCGTCTTGGCCGCATTGTTCTTTGAGTTTTCATCTAGATTTGATCTCATTGCTATCTTTCACAGCAGCACCAACTGTGTGACACTGGGTCGTGTGCCTGAGATGCTTACTTAGCACGAACATTTATCCTCCACTGTATCGATCGTGACCGTGCTGGATCGACACTGACCAGGTTTTGATACGACAGAGAGGAAGATCACAGCGCTTGTTTCAGCGCAGACAGACTCCACAGTTGCTGTCACTATCACAAAGCGCCGACCATCTGTAGTCTATCAATATTGACAGTACTGTCCACACCGCCACAACACTCGTGCGCTAGGCACATTCCCGCCCCCAATACCTCCTCAAATGCGAGGTCTAAGCCCTGACAAGATGTCCCGAAAGTCGCAGAACGAACTAAACCGCCGCCTCATCCTCCTCTGCGCCACGCTCCTCACTCTGACCTTCCTCTTCTACAATCGCGACTCAGCTACAACATACATGCAGCGCCCCACCCTCCGCACCTCCGGCCTACAAGACCAAACCCTCGACATTGCCCTCCCCAACCTGGCGCACGACACACACCTCCCCTGCGCCAACCTCCCAGGCGCGGAAGATATCCTCGTCGTCGTGAAGACGGGGTACAACGTAGCGCACAAGCGCCTGCCTATGCACCTCCAGACGACATATCGCTGTGTACCAAACGTGCTGCTCTACTCCGACGCCGAAGACGAAGTAGACGGCCACCGCGTGCACGACATCCTCGTGGACATCGACCCAGAAATCGTCGACAACCACGACGACTTCCGCTTCTATCGGCGCGTGCGCGAGTCCCAGGCACAGGGGCTCAGCGTGTCGGATTTCCAAAGCCAGGACGACGCGGACGATGCGTGGCGGCTGGATAAGTGGAAGTTCATCCCCTCGCTGGTGAAAGCGGCGGAGCATATGCCGGAGGCGAAGTGGTATATTTTCATTGAAGCGGATACGTATCTTGTGTGGTCGAATTTGCTGCAGTGGCTGGGGCGGAAGAACCATAAGAAAAGACTGTATCTGGGCAGTCAGGCGTGGATTGGTGATACGGTGTTTGCACACGGCGGGTCTGGGTACGTGCTCTCCAGTGCAGCGCTGAAGGCGACGATGAAGGAGATCGATAAGGATAGGCAGAAGTACTACGCCATTCCGGATACAGAATGTTGTGGCGACGTGGCAATATCTGTCCTATTGAGAGATCATCTGAATCTGAACCTGACTGCGAGCTGGCCCATGATCCAGGGGGAGACTCCAGAGACGCTGGACTATACGCAGGATAAGTGGTGCAAGACCGTGGTCAGCTATCACCATGTTGACGCGGATGAGGTGGATGCGTTGTGGCGTTTTGAGCAGCATTGGTTGCGGTGGATGTCGGATCAGGAGAGGTTGGGAAGACCGGGTGGGCTGGCGCCGCCGATACTGCATAGAGATATCTATGATTACTTCGTGTCGCCGTTGATCCAGACGCCGCTGATGGACTGGGACAATATGAGCCGGGATCGAGTACTCCGTGGCGCTCGAAGCGGTGGAGATGGTGATAACATTGGAGAGGAAGGCGACGAGAATAGAGATGACCAGGAGGATCATACTGATTATCGCAACGACGAGGAGAAAGTGGCGCATACGAGCTTCGCAGCTTGCAGAAGAGCGTGTGATGCTGACGGCGACTGCCTGACCTACTCGTATATGCCTGGAGAGTGCCGGCTCGGCCATGTCATCAGGTTGGGCACTCAGGCGAAAGCCGAGAAGAGAATTCGCTCTGGGTGGATGACGGAGAGGATAGATCAGCTGAAAAGAGGCTGGGAATGTGAAGATGACTGAAACTTGCACTTGTATACCAAGAAGAAGTTAGCGTGCAATTTGACACGATACTCGAAGTTATATACCTACCATGACCATTCGTCCCGTCTGAGCTGATTACCGAGGTGGCACGAAACCCAAGGAGGAAGAGATATGGCTTTTATACCGACTCCCTGACCTTCACGAGAGCCTCGTAGAACTCCACAGGCTCATCAGCTCCTTCGATCCTCACACCGTTGAGCTCCACGGTTGGCACATGATTAATACCTCTCGCTCTAGCACCGTCAGCGATACTGTCAACCTCTGCCGCAACAGTATCCGAGCCAAGATACTGCAAGATCTCACACTCATCCAGTCCAGCATCTCTCGCTATCTCCAGCAGGAAGTCCTTGTCATTGATATCGCCAGTATCCTCGAAATGTCTCTCGAAGATCATCTCAATCACTCTCCGTTGCATGGAAGGGCCTTTCGTGCCCGCATACTGTGTCAATCGGTGGGACATCCGACTATTACCAACCTTTC
>Ga0268250_10000052_pt1 | contig 56360 bp, 39 predicted proteins | sample AgamicAsSfe_FD_200448 | JGI IMG/M metagenome (GOLD analysis project Ga0268250, IMG submission 200448) | Agave microbial communities from Guanajuato, Mexico - As.Sf.e (v2) (version 2) | ecosystem: Host-associated > Plants > Phyllosphere > Phylloplane/Leaf | place: Guanajuato, Mexico | collected...
ACCGCTGTGTCCTTTTTGATCAACAACTGGATCGAGCTTCGTGCCGACGCTATGAAGATCTGTGTTGAGATGCGACGACCCACTCCATGGCGCGCTGATACAATCGGGCCTTGGCTCGACTCCCTCTCCTTCCTTACTTGGATGGGCAGTCTCACTACGTCCGCTCTTGTCTACATGTTTTGGAATGACCGCACTGGTCCCAGCGGCAGTCCTTCCAACATTCAGCTCTGGGCCCTCCTTCTGACTGTCTTCTTTTCTGAACATCTTTTCATCCTCTTCCGCTGGGGCGTTCGCATCGTGCTGTCCAAACTCGATTCCCCAGGCCTACAGAAGGAACGCCGTGAACGCTTCCTGGTGCGCAAGCAATACTTTGAGGAGAATCTCAGCCAGCTGCAGAATATTCCCAAGTTGAGTGACAAGGGTGGCGAGATTACTAGGAAGAGTCTCGAAGAAGAAGCTAGGCAGGGTAGTCTTAGAGAAACTACTCCAGTCATTAGGTTCTGGCAGCGCCAGAGGAGCTGGAGAGAGAGTGCGGCGGTCGCCAAGGATCTCATCAGCAGGGCGCAGAATGAGACTATTGTGGAGACGAAGAAGGAGTTGTGAAGGTTGACAACAGTCTGATTGTCAATCGCTGCCCGGGCGGTGCGGTGTAGTCGGCGTGTGATGGGGAGTAACAAGAGTGGTAATCCTTTGAGACTTTTATTGTGTTAACTTTAGCATTGTTAGCCTGGCGTTGTCTTGTGTAAAATCTTGCTTTGGAAAACTACCAGTCGATGACAGTATACAAAGACGACTGGCAATAATATGGTACCTATTATGCAGCGAGCTTTGGCCCTTGATCTCGTGCCTATGCTAACGCAGACCAACTGATGGAGAGTTACCAATACCTCTTGATGCTTTTCAAGAGCTCGCTCCTGAATCTGCCTTGACCGAACATCCGAATAGACTAATCTTTCTTCCTCAAGCGCATGCCTAAAGCCTGCTACTCAATGAGAAAAGACGTCCTGTTGCTGGCGACATTTCTGAAGAAGGGACTGACGTTGGAAATCGCAATGCGACGTCCTTTGATCAGACCAGGCTTCCGATTCGGCGTTACAATAGCAGGAGTATGTGCTAGATATAGTTGTCCGCGTTTAGCGTATCATTAGTATCATCTTGGTGCTCATAAGAGCAAGCGAAAGAACAGCGAAAAAAAAAGAGAACAGATTTTATCATGGAACGTCTACGGTACAAAGAAAAGGGATCATAGGAAACATATAGAGACTGTACATCTCGTGTCGTTTGATCAATTAGGACCAGACAGGAAACAACATCGGTGGCGGGGAGGACTCGTGTCGCCGCGTCGAGATCTGTGGGATCAACATGGTGTGTGCGAGGCCTGTTCCGGTCGATGAGGCGTCCGTCCAGATAGTGTACGTAGATAGCTGCCAAACGCCTATAGCGCCGTGAATTGGGTATCGTGCGATGGTTGAAACATTCATGCCGCCCTAGTCTGTTCGCATCGTGAGTAGACCCTGCCGAAGCATTCGTACTCGCCTACCCATAACGACGCCTTACGCCATACTCTTCTGATACTCGACATCCCTGCTGGCCCGTTAAGCTGCAATTACCATTCCGTTCAACTGCGCCTGGACCTTCTTCCACATGACTCGTGCCCATTCGTCATTCCAAGTTTGGGCGTCATCGATGTCCTTGTTAAGAGGTGTCCTGGTCCAGTTTTGGCCAAGGAGGAAGTAAGTCTAGTCTGGGAAGTATCATGGGAGTCCAAAAGGGCTCATGAGAGGGACGAAGGCTATATCCCAGCAGCGTACATACGAAAATATGTAGCGCCTGCTCCAAATCTAGTACAACACAACTCACTTGAGTTTCCTCATGTGGTCTCGTTGCTTTGTGTATGTTTCGTAGTTACCGCCAAAGACACATTCTAGAATGCTGGGCCCGATGTTCTGTCCAGAGCGGGCGGCCTGCATGCGGTCTTCGAGGGTGAGGTACGCTTCTTTGAAGGCATCAAATGCAAGCTGAACCTTGTGGGATCCACCAGAGATGTTGTTTTCGGGACGGTTAGGATCCTGGATGGAAAGACCGTCGTACCTCTCTGGGCGGCCATCAATGCCATAGTTGGTCTGAGATTGTCAGCTGTATGAACTTAACCAAACTTGTTTGGTATCGACATGCGAATGCTTACCTTTTCAATGATCGCTGGTGGATGCATCTGGATGCGTTTCCGGGCCAAATCAAAATCGCCGTAGTACCTTAGGAATCCTAGGAAACATTCTCCGAGGTTGTCCGGTTTAGGGGAATGCTGAATATAGCTGACAATTAAGCAGATGATACTGTACCCTCCAATTCCGCCAGTATGGACTTCGTTCAGTCCATGCATAACAAGGAACTGCTTCATGAGTGCTACCATATATATCATGTCCGGATACTGTTGCTTCCACTGTGCGAATGTGGCTTGCGCTTGCACTCCGCTCAAATTCTCGAAAGAGATGTCAACTTGAAGCCCCGTGAGAGCGTCTTCGAACTTGATAATGGGAACACGCGCAGGAATGACCTGAGCATGGCCATTGGCGGCCAATTTGGTGTCTTTAAGCCTCCTGGCTGCCTTGTAAAGCAGACTCTTGTTGGCGTTCCTCCCAGACATGTCCACGACGGCCTCTCCACCGTTGTAATGCCTATCGGAGACATATACCAAATCCATATCGGCTGTGGGCAAGTAGAGACCTGCAGGGAAGGAACCGAAACACAAGATGCGTCCGTTCTCTTGAGGAAACCTGCGTTGGCCCATGGCGCTGTTGACACGGTTGACCAGCCTATTACGCTGTTCGTGCTCGAAGGGCTTGGGCGCGACGAAGTCATAGAAGTCGAGAATCTCGTTGTGAAGCCTAGCATCGCGTTAGTACAAAGATCGCATTGTAAAGTCTAAAGGTTCTTGTGCAAAGTCCCAGGATCTAACTGGCATTGCGAACCTCTGCTAGAAATCTAGCTGCAGGTATACAAAGAACTTACCACTTCTCGGGTTCGGTAGCAAGATGTGCGTAAGGGTCGCGTGAGGGCAGCCACGGCGTTGGATTGATGTTAGGGACGGGCAACCATTCATCTACTACACCGCTCATGGTGACTTTGCGCTTGTTGTTATTCCTCGCGGGACGAGGTGCCCGATGTTCGGCTAGCGCAGCTTGTTGCCTATTAACAATGCTGTCAATGTGTGCGATTTCGCTCAAGGAGCCTTGAACAGTATCAGGATCATTGTCGTCATCATCGTCACCAAACGAGATGAAGTCGTCGTTGGCAACAACTGAGTTGTGTCCGGCAGTCTTCTCTGCCTCTTCGTTCTTTGCTTTTCGAATCAACTTGACAAAGTCGGTTCTCTTGCCTGTGGTCTCATCGGGAGGCGGCAAGGCAGTGTACGGGTCAGGGTTGGACCACTTAGGAACAGAGTCGCCATCAGCACGCTTGGTTTGCGTCCGGGCTGCCTTGGGCTCCCGCGCACCACCTTCGCGATCTTCATCGGCAGAGTCGCCACTCTCTACTGACATATCTGCTTCTTCGTCATCAGACAGGTCATCCGGGTTGAGAAACCGGTTAGGACCGTCTCCGACACCCAGTGCGCGCTCCGGACTACCCTCGTCTTGGTGTTTAAGAAGGGCGCGCTCATGAGGGGCGGCCTTCTTGAAACCGCCCCGACGGTAGCCGTTTGCGTTGTTCCTGCCATCCGCACGAGACGAGCCTCGCGAGGCCCCACCACGGCCGCGCCTTCTTGATGACGCAGGGCCACGCGGTACATTGGAGTCTCCAGCAGGCGGAAAGCGGGGGGCAGGATGGCTAGACTCGAAAGTGAATTGGGGCTGGTTGCCGTTGCGCGCGCCGCCTGGTCGATAGTTGTCGCGATCATTGCCAGTGAAGGTCATACGGTCTACAAGCGGTGGCGGGCGCCGCGCTGGGCGATACGAGTCTCCCATGTTGAGTCGCGTTTGCAGTGGGGTGGGGTTGTCGCGCGCAATGGATGAGTTGGTTTGTTGTGGGCGGATGATCGATAGCGGTGTGATGCGAAATGAACCAAGGTTCTTGGGCGCGAAAGATTTGTCGAAACATAATGCGAGTAAGCCAAGACTCTAGCGCGGCCCGTGGGTTTGTGGGGTGAGCGCGACCCAACCCCGGTGTTCACTCTAACTTGCCTCCAACCGGTCGGTGCGTGAAGCCAGTCCAAGACAGTATCCGTTAACATCGCTGGTGCCCTAGCGCCTTTCACATCTGCCATGCTACATGGTCTGTACACAGAGTCTCTTGACGGACTTGCCCAAAGTCAGTGAAATTACAAGAGTTTCAGTGGTACGCGGTAGTAACCTTGGGTTGATTGCTAGGACGTAGCTGCGTTGATAGTACAGTATAGGAACACTGGGGAAGAAATAAAATACACAAGAGAGTGGAGAGACTGAAGCATACTCATGCCTATCCGACCACACTCTCAACGTCGAAGCGCCATCGCTTACTGTACCCATAGAATATACAAGGCTCAAACGCTATGCCCAACGCCCCAAATGCAACATTATGTTCCTTCATCATTCCGTGTATTTTGTGACGGATCGCCGGTAGGCTTCGCCCTCGATGTCGACTAGTCGAGAAGACGTGTAGCCAGCTTCCGAGTAACCTCATTCATCCTTTGTGAACTTTGGCTTGAACCCCTCTCTTAATTCCTTTTCCCTTTCCGCCACCCGTTGGTGTCCTTGCACCTCCCTCTCGATCCTCTCTCGCGCCCTCAATATTTTGCTCTGCAGGTAAAAACTTCCGCCCTTCTTCGGATCGTTCAGATCAAAAAGCCTCTTGAAACGCTCTGTGACGGCCTCTATCTCGATGTTGCCCATCTTTCCGGGACCGACGTTGAGGATTTGACAGGCCTCGTCCATAGTGATGTTGGAGGACGAAAAGGCGCCACCACTGCCTCCACCATTTTGACTGGCGGCTGCGTATTTCTGTGAAGCGGCGGCTTGACGATAGGATTCGGAGACGGCACGGCCTATTATTCGAGCGCCGGAGAAGACGACTTGTGTTATTATGCGATGGGCCTGTAGACGTTAGTCAAAGATGGTGTGACAGAGATCAGGAACATACCATTGTGGGAAGAGAAGAGTTGCAGAGTGAGTGCGCGATGTCCACTTGCAATCAAAAGCTGTGTGTGAGTGGCTCCTGTCTATCGTGGGTGGGCGGGCGCTGTCGTCAATGAGGGCATGTCCAAAAATTCTGGGTCGCCTTCCGCGCTTTCGGCCTGCCCAGGTGCCTCCGCAGCCGGCACGTGATGCCTGCAATGTCGACCAATCACGTCACGATCGCAAACTGCCATCTCCGCAAGCATCTCTGTGCGCTTGACCGTGGCTGTGGTTGTGCAGTACGGATGATGATGCAAGTGGGAGTAATGCGTCCCCAGTACGCGCTTTCCATTCGTGCTCTTGTGGAAATTGTCCCGGGATGGGCTGCCATGAGGCTTCCGCAAGTCGCCCTCGGACTAAGACATTCACATGCTCAAAGATCCCCCGCATCGTTTCCGGCGGCAGCATCATGTGCAGCCTTACATGACACTTTGTTACTTCCCTTGAGCTCCAAGTTTGCATTGTTAGAAGCCGCCCTTCCAGTATACACACGGAGCGTGGCTGGACACGAGCACGGCACTCAGCCTCGTCTGCGCAGCCAGGCGATGACGCACATCTCCATGCATGGCAGCACTAGGTTGGTAACTTCCAAACCCGCAACAACGTTCGTGGAAACCCAGTTGCGCCGACAACATGCTGATATCCACCTAGATACACCCTGGATTGTGCACATGTCCACCTCTTCCAAGTCCAGCAACGATGCGTCGTCCCCGCAGCCGGCCGGTGATCCCCAGAATCCAACATACGCGTCCTTCTCCCCCGCCAACCTAGGCCAGACGACACCGCAAACAAAACTGCGATCCGCTATACTCGTACACCAGAAATCTCCACTGCTCGCCGCCACTCCGCCGCAGATTACTCGCGTGCTCGCATATTCGCATCCCTTCATACTACCTCTGAACAAGTTTGCGGGCCTGGTAACATGGACAACCGGAGATCCATGGGAGAGCTTTCTCCTAGTCGCGACCTTTTGGGCTGTAGTCCTGTATGGTGATGCCGTGACAAGATATGCAGGGCCCATCATAGTAGTCTCTGGCCTGATACTGGGCATGTACACGCGCAGATACTCGCCACTGTCGTCGACGGGGTGGACAGGCGAGAAGGGACAGAAGGCGCACAAGCGGGTCGAGTCGGACACCAACATCAAGCACCACAAGAGCTTGGAGGAGATTGTGGATAGTCTGAAGCTCTTCACTTCACGCTGCAACATCCTACTGGATCCCTTTCTGCGCCTCACAGACTTCCTGTCCACACAGAGGACGGCGACCTCGGCTACTACACGGCCAGCTCTCACTGTGCTATTCATCCGCATTCTTTTTGTGTTACCACTATGGATAGCGCTCACTCTACCGCCGTTTTATATCCTGACTACAAAGCGAGTCGTGCTGGCAGTAGGCACAGTAATGCTAAGTTGGCACTCACGACCCGCTCGCGTAACCCGCACCTTACTTTGGAGGTCGAGGACAGTACGACGCACGTGCGCTTTTATCACCGGCCTGGACTTTGGCGAGATTGTATCCGTAGACAGAAAGGGTGCGCCTCCTCTGCCCCCTCGAAAGAAGAGCACACAGGAGGTCGCAGCCTCACTGGCAGCTAAGCGCCGGCCCGAATCTACGGGTGTGCGCTTTACCTTTTCCATCTACGAGAACCAGCGAAGGTGGCTGGGTATTGGATGGACATCCTCTATGCTTGCTTACGAGCGAGCCTCCTGGACGGATGAGCACTTGAACCCTGTTCCACCAAAAGAACACTTCGAATTGCCTGAAGTTGAAGGAGGTCAGTCAAGATGGCGGTGGGTGCAAGGCAGTGAGTGGAAGGTCGAAGGCGCGGAGAAAGATTCCAAGGCCGAGAAAGGGGTGTCTAAAGAGGACTCGGCGTGGATATACTATGATAACAAGGTACGTTTAGGAAACTGTCCTCGTATTGTGTTGATACTAACTGGAATAGTGGAGAGATGGACGAAGAGGCCAAGACGGCTGGGGACGTTACACTCGGCGTCGGAAATGGTATCGCGACGCCGAGCTCGTCGAATCCACCTCTTCCACAGATACCACTCCTATGCCCACTCCTAAACCCGGTCCTATCGATACCTCCGGAGATCTTGATCCTAACCATCTCACAAAGCTCTCCTCCAATCTCAGTGTAGCATCCAGCACTGATCCTACTCTAGTCGAGGGTGACGGACGCGAGTATGCTGCGTCGATAGCTTCTGATACAGATGCAGCGAGTACAAAGAGCAAAAGGAGTTGGTTCAAGAAGAGGCGAAGCAAGAGCACAAGCGGTAGTGTCAGCGGTGCTACAGTCGTTAGCGACGCGGGTACGACTGGTACACGTAGAAGTGATGAAGACGATGTGCAAAGCCCTCTTGACCGCATGGCTAGGGATGAGGAGTGGAGGCTTGGTGATGACATTCGTCAACATCTTGATATTTGAGGTAGTGGTGCGCTTGAAGCACCCTTGACACTGTATATGTATTATTGCCTTCCTACCTGTATTGTTTGAGTCCTTTCTCTATTTTGGGGCTTTTGCACGCTAATACAAATGGTTTCTTCCATGATTCTAATGCTCGTTCAGAAGATTCGAGTGATGCCCTGGTGGACGGTTTGCTAAAGTGGTAGTGTCTTTTCTATGTCTTTCTTCAATCATCTGCAATAAAGCAATATCAATATCTTTAGTTACCTATCCTGCCAAAATCTCAAGCAAGCTCATTCAGACATATACAACACAGTACAAAGGTCAAATCTTGTAGTGAATGATGATTGATTTATAGTCATATCTCATCTGATACTTCTAGCAGTCGTAACCCTAACATTGGCAGTTCACCCCGACCTCCAACAATGCTATTGCTCCATGTCCAAATCGCTCCATGGGTGTGTTATTGTTGGAAGAGATTCGAGATTCAGGGTAGTTTGACGCTTAGTGCTATTTCCCAACGTTAGTGCCAATTCGAGTAGATAGGTAGAAACACTGTATCGATGCATCGTAGGATATACTTACGGAGCAGGATCCGCATCCGCAGCTGGAGCAGTCACCAGCGCACTTGCAGGTAGAGCAGTTGCTGTTTCAATCCGTTAGCCAGAGCCCCTCCATCTTCCAAGTAAAGTGTCCATCACGGTGCTGGCGCTAGCCCTGATGCAGCGACCTTGGTGCACACCAGTATGTGCCAAACACCAAAGATTGGTTGCAAGACGTACCAGGGAGCCATTTTGATGATGGTGATTGGTTGTTTGGTTGGTTTGGATGGTTAGATTGTGAAAGTGATGAGCGTGATGAGCCATCAAGGTGCTGAGGGCAAGACACTTATATAGACCGGCTGGTCGCCAGCTCGCGACGCCCAACAGGTTACTTACCCACGCGGCGGTGGATACCAAGCCCTTTGATCATGCGCGACTCTGGCCATGGCGGTGGGGTCAGATGAAGAGTGACATATCGACTTGCTACTACTTGCCTCCTGGCCCCCTCCCAGACCGTCTACCGCAACTCCGCATTTAAGCGTGCGCTACGCTCGTCGTCGACCATACAAAACAAACGGGATAGAGGGAAGCGACACTTGGTTGGTGGAGCTTCACCGGCGAAGGGTGGCATGGCTCACCACACTGGGTGTGTTGGATGTTGAGAGTTACCGCTTCAGGCGGCCTCTCGCACAATTCCCGCATCTACCGGTATACTTGATCGGGCCGGTTGCAAGGACGCTTTCTCACAGCGTCAGGCTGATACGAGCATCCATCGATGGTATTGGGCATGGCACTATCTGCCGCTGCAGCCGCATCACCATAGTGAGCTCCACTGTACCTTTGCTTCACTCCAAGTTGCGATCTGACCACTAACATGGAGAACAACCTCGGAATTCACTTCCTTACCATGTTCTAGCGTATGAGTTGACGTCCTGCACATGTAAGACATGCTGCAGATCGCTCACAGGACCCGTTGGCCTGGTGCCTTGGACCTTAGGGAACGGCACGGGCACGGCACCGTCAACGTGGGATAAGCTTAGTGACTTCTAATTGAGTGCTTACGTCTCAACCGTCTACTGGCTGCGTGGTAATCGGGTGGTTACACTGCATATTGCCCAGGTGTATTCCCCGCTCTTTGGCAGTGCCAGCTTGTAGTACATACCCTCCAGAACCTTCGTTATAGTGCACATAACTCAAATCTTGAAACCCGAACTACATTTTCTACCGTTAGAATCTTCGGCTCCTAAGTCTTGTGAATGCATTTGATGTGACGTACCAGCTACAAATCTAGATCTTACACTAAATTCAAGCGCGTGATCGGATGATGATGCATAGCGCTCAACCGAAAAGCCAATCGCGACGGTCCGTCACTCGAGCTATGATGCAGCTAGTGGGCAACACGTGGGGAGGAGCCTCGTAGTTTTCGTGGGGACATGCCTAGGTAACCCTGATAAAACGGCATGTGGCATAGTACATCATGAGATGTATCGTCCACGTAAGTGAAGCAGCGTCTAAGCGAACAGATACTCCCAGCAAGAGATCTAGTCCGGATGTCTTTGACACATAAGTGGACGGCGGTTACCGCGGTACCTAGGTACATGGCAAGATGTACACATCTTATCCCCACACTTGAGCACACTGCTGCATTAGTAGTTCATAGAAAGCAGCCATCATTTCCCAATAGTCCAAGTGGATCAGTCATGTGTGACTGGTTGCCCTGGTTGCCCCTACTACAGTCTGTTATCTAGTGGAAGCGATGCTCGTATAAATGAAACGATATTGTGATAACGTTGAGTACAAGTGCAGTTGAAGATCGACATTCAAAGACTCTCCTGAAGTGTAGCAGCTGCCTCGGCCATAATCATTGGATACTTCGACACAAACTTGCTGTTGCATCGGACGACAAGATTTACATGTACAAGCGTAATGACAATTTACATGCACTCTGCTGACTCTTTCAACCCTTTGGCAGCACATGGATCCATTCAATCATCAGACTATAGGGTCACTACTCAATCTGCCACCTTGTGTCTCTCGGATATCAGAAGCTGTGTCGAAGCATTTCCTCTCAGCAGCGAGTGGATATTTTTCACCAACAAAAGTATTTACAAACGCTGTCAGACCCGTTTTGCATAGGGCAGCAACAGCAAGACGGCATGGCTCTAGCACCTTTACGAACTTATTCATAAGCTACTCAGCTTGTTCTTTTTATGTATCCGACTTGGCCCCGCTGCCCCACGCATCCACTTCAGGCCCGGTACGGTTCTGCGGAGTAGATGTGATTTCCTCTAGTATTTTGGCAGTATCGAGAACGAGTTGGTCGTCTCCATACTGGCCAATGATTTGCAGTCCTATGGTGTTGAAGAAAGGGTCAGGAGATTTTGAATTCTCTGACTTTTCCTCGTTGTAGGGTGCGGCTGTCGGAAGCGTGATTGCTGGTAGTCCGGCAAGACTAGCTGGAACGGTGAAGACATCGTTCATATAAGAGTGCAACGGGTCCTGTGTCTTGACTTCAGCCAATGACGGCGCCGTTGATGGTGCCGTAGGGCATATAATCACGTCCACACCCTCAGTTTTTGACAAAGGTACCTCGGAATCGAATAGTGGGTTTGGTAACGCAAACACTCGGTTAAAGTCTTGCTGTACAAGTCTGCGAACCTTTTGCGCTTGTATGAAATAGTTGTCCATGGCCTGAGCGCTGAGTGAGAAAGCCCCAAGCAATATGCGTCGCTGAACTTCAGGACCGAAACCTTGACCTCGAGTCTTAGCAAAAAGGACACTGTCTGGTGTTCCATCGATGCCTGGTGCTCTACTTCCGAAACGTACTCCATCATACTTTGCAAGATTGCTAGATGCCTCGGCTGGTGCAAGGACGTAGTAAGCTGATAGCGCTTGCTGTGTTGTTGGCAGCCGGACAGGATGCAAAGTATGACCACGATCCCACAAGTGCCTGAGTCGAAGGAGCCAGGCTTTCCGGACAGCGGGTTGCAGTGTGTCAATGTTGTAATCGAGAGGGACGCCTATCCTCAGTGAAGTTGGTCGGCTTTCTGCACGGAATTTCGCACGGGTGGTATTGGAAACCGAAGTCGGGTCACGCGCATCGTGGATGTTGAGCTTGTCTGTGTTTGGTCAGGAATATGGATTTGGCAGCTTGCAACTCGATCAACTCACCGAAAATATGCTTCACACCCGCAACGTTCCTACCAAATATTCCAACAGTATCAAGAGAGTTGGCATAAGCAATCACCCCCCATCTCGATATCAATCCGTAGCTTGGCTTGAATCCAATGACACTCGTGTACGCAGCAGGAAGCCGTACCGAGCCTCCAGTATCGGTACCTAGTGCACTAATTGTCTCAGCACGTAATCCATCATCGTCGGCTATAAAACACTTACGCCCAACATTGCGAAGTCGCGACAGCGAGCGCACTTCCGCCTGAGCTTCCTCCAACACTTGCTTCCTCTCCGTCATATCTCTGCATCTTCACCGGTCCGAAATGCGAATGTGTCGAGTGCGATCCCATGCCGAATTCGTCCATGTTCGTCTTGCCAACCACCACAGCACCCTCATCCTGGAGCAGCTTCACCACTGTCGCATCGTATGGGCTGGTAAAGTCTTTGAGGATTCCAGACGAGGCAGTAGTCTTCAATTGCTTCGTGCAGATGTTGTCTTTTATCGCGATTGGCTTGTCGGTGACGCTGTAGGCGGTTTGTTCGCCGACAACACTCGATCTGGTGGCATCGTTGCGTGTGAGGACGGCCGGTTCGACGAACGAGTTGAACGCATTGAGGTGTTTATATTTCGAGTAATTCACCAAGTATGTCTTCGCATGCTTGGAGAGGGACATGGAGGGTGGAACGCATCACCGGCGCGTTGTCGCGAGTGGGATGTCGGAACTTACGAGCGGGACAAAAAGTCGTCGCGACGTCATGTGAGGGCGTGGACTGACTCGCACACTCAACATCACTTTACGATTCACAAGATACCAATGGACTGTAACAGGGTCTAACATGAAAACGACGATAGATCTATATCCTGCAGCGTCTTATATGTAATAAATCCGAACGCCTCGCTATGCAAATAATATCCATGTCATGTCCCTACAAGAGCTCTGGAGAGCTTGCTAAGAACAGGTCCAGAAGCCTACTCGTCCATCTGCCATTGGTACTCCAGCTTCTCGATATTTGCTTTGCGGTTTCTCGAATCAAACCACTGCTTCTCGAACCCATTTCCCCGATCGATGCCATCCCACCGATGCCCTGGACGGATGTTGTACCGGTTTGGTTGGAATGGTCCTTGGTACAGAGGCTTGCCGGTAATACTACGTCCAGCCTTTTTCTTGCGCAGAAAGCCTGAAGCCGGGTCGTTCCAGTGCCCCCGTTCTTTCAGCTCGTCGTTGAGTTCTGCATCATCTGCATACCGCGCAATGGTCATTGTCTTTGCATCCTGTAACTGTTGTTTCCTGCGCTCGGCCGCTGCGTTCTGTACATCTCCGCGAGCTGCCTTCTCCTTTTCCCGCTTTATGCGCTCCTCTTCTTCGGCTTTTTTGCGCGCTTCTGCGCGCTTCATTGCGACGTTGATTATGCGACCACTGGCGTCTCGGTAAATAGTTTCTTGCGCGGCGCTCCCCAATTCCTTTGCGACCTCCTCGGCCTTGCGCTTGTCCTCGTCTTGTTTTCTCTTCGTTGCTGCCGCGACCTCAGCGGCGCTTTGCAGTCCTGCCTTTGCGCCAGACTCCATCCTCATGACGCCGTCTGTGTCTACCATCTCTGGTGCTTCATCCTCGGCTTCAGCAGCTTTTTGGCGATCGGCGGCGGTCCCTGCTATAATGGCGTCGGCGGCAGCTGCATCGGCTGCGAGTTGTTCGGCGTGGGAGGGCGCGGCGACACCCACTGCTGTCCATGTTGCGGCACTGGTGCCTTTGGACTTCTTCTTGGACTTTTTGAGTGTGCCTCCACCGACTGTAGCGTAATTTGTTAGAGCCAAGTTTGCGCAACGTGCAGAGATTACAATGTCCATACCTATCATTGGCGCATCCTCGTCGTCGTCGTCTGCCTTGTCTTTCCAGCCCAGACTGTCGTCGTCGTCAATGATGAGTCCGGCATCCTTGTTCTTCCTCTTGCGCTTCTTGGACTTCTTTTCCGAGTCTGCTGTGAGATAATTCTTGGCCAGATAATCGGCGAGTCCAGACATGTTCAAAGCGCGTTGGTCGAGTGTTGTTGCAAACGTTCACTCGCGAAGCTCGGTACGGAAAGTTGAGAGCTTGGCGCGCGCAGCTGTTCCGCATCACGTGCTCTCGTGTTGTCGCGTGCTGCAGATGTAGATCCCGCTCGACTCTTTGCAGCTGGTCTCAGTCACTTCTACACCTCGAATCACCATGGCACCAGGAGAGCGCTCAGAAGAAGTCTGGCTATGGTACACGGCAGTATACGAGGCGATTCAAGAGGTGCCTTCCGGCAAGGTCACTAGCTATGGTCATATTGCAAGACTAGTAGGGAAGCGTGCGTTGTATTACCAGATGACGAGGACTACTTGCTGACATGTTTCTTTTCATCGTAGCCGAATGTCCAAGGTAACACATGGAAAAAGACGTTGCCATCATGTCGCAATATCACTAACGCATGACGTCAAAGACAAGTCGGAGTGTGTCTCAAGAACCTGCCTTCGCCATCGACCGATAGCAGCAAGAAGAGTCCAACGTTCCATAGCCGCAACGTGCCTTGGCAGCGCGTGATCAACGCCAAAGGCGGCATCAGTCCGAGGTCAGCGCCTCCTGTTGCCATAACAAGGCTTTGTTGGCTGCTGTTCGATTGCTGACTGGAACAAAGAGGACCGAGCGCAGCGGCTCAGCAAGCAGATGCGCTGCGCAGGGAAGGAGTCGAGGTCAGCCAGGATGCTATGGGGCAGTATACAGTGGATCTTGGGAGATACGGCTGGTTTCCTGATGTCCTTCCCAGCGAGGCTGGTCTAGTCGAAAGTAGCGACGAGGAGGATGAGGAGGAGGCCGCGTACCATACATAGCTGAAGCATACGCCTGAGGATGCACTGGGAATGGCTGTCTTGGTCAACCATGACAATTACGACAGGTTAACGTTACAAGCTAGCAATGAGTGCACGGCCACGGCGGCCGAGTCCGGGATCTTATCAAGGCTGCGTGGTAAAGGGCGTCATGTAATAAGCTGCGATTGTTGGGATGCATGCCGTGACTGTTGCTGTCTGGGGTGTGGAGGATCCATGTGGGGTCGGCGATCGGAAGCTGGAGCACAGCTTGGGGCGCTTGAGAGCTTGAGAGCTGGGAGCTTCACGCATGTCCTTGGACACCAACCAGGAACACGGCAGCCTCCAGCTCGCCCACGTTGGCCACCCAAGCCGTCTGAAACCGCCATGATGGCATCACGGGCAACAGCGTCAAACCGGATGCGCTTCGGGCTAAAGCGGGAAATGGACCTCGGCGAGTCGGAAGCTAGAAGCTGGGTCATGAGCTCCCACATCTCCCCTTATCAGGAACCACGACAAAGGCGGGGATGGTGCCTACGCCCTTGACGACATAGGGACGGCGCAAGTAAACAACTGCCTGGCCCGGACACGAGCCGTAATCCGTAATCTACCATAAGAGAGCCTGCATAGCCACTCGCCTCGCCCGATCAGACCTCATCATCCTGAGTCACTTCTTAGAGTCATTCATAAGACAGCTGCTAGTCATCCGCCGCGCCTCCCTCTTTCCCGAGCATATTACCTTGCCATACCTGTCGTGCCTATCACTTCTCACTGTTTACTCCCTCCATTACACCTAATCTACCTGCTAGCTCCAATACACACTCTCCGTTTGCACCCTACCAGCCAGTCACAATATACACCAGAGCCTCGACCACCAAACCAAGCCGCAACACCGCCATGTCGACTTCCCAGACCTTCACGGGCGACCTCCGCAGCGATGCCAAGGAGTTCAACCGCGACAAGAACAGCAGGGCGAAGTGGGCGCATGGACAGTCGTTCGGCCCTGGACGGCGGGAGGAAGACGGCAAGCCGCGTCCTGCTAAGCTGTACCCTCACGTCAAGTAAGTCGCCTCTCGACCCCGTCAAGAGGGATCATCGGAGAACTAACGTATGCAGGGCATCGTCCCACGGCCCCATGAAGGCGCGCACCGCTTTCAACAAGGACATGGCTTCCGCTAGTGACGAGTCGTCCGCTGACGAGGACGTTGAGCACCCGTCCGCTGCACCTGCTCCAGATGCCGACATCGCCTACTCGTTCGACGCCCATCGGGGTCCCAGCCATGGCAGCCAGATCCTGAACCACGCTCTCGAGAAAGCCGTCCAGCGCTTTGAGACCAAGGAGACGGAGAAGCTGGTAAAGAACGAGTATGAGGTGCTTGACTTGTACGATGAGACGCCACGGCCCAAGCGACATGTGGCTCCTGAAGATGACGAGTACGAGTTTGTCGATGCATGATTGCGTCGATTGCCCTCTTGGCCTGCCCTCGTTCCCATCGATTCTTCTTCACATGTTTTGCATACACACAGCTTTCTGGCGTTCTTTGACATCTGATTTCAACTTGGCCAACGGTTCTCTCATACTTGTTTACATTCGCATTATGGTCGTTGGCAGCATCAATAGGCGAGCGTCTGGCGCTTTTCTGAGGACTTGAGCAGCCATATACCCGTCTCGGCTTGCTTGCTTTTAGTTTGGGGTCGTGGCCTGTACCCCTTGTGTTCTGTGGGTTCCACCCTGTAGCTGCACATACACACACACAGTAGTCGATAATGATATCACTAGGAGCGACATGAATTCATGTCGTTCAAACCGATCTCGAGCGATGTATGTTGAATGTGTGCTTGTCCAAGTTGGTGAAAGCGCGACGGCGCATACATGGGGTGTTGCTTGGCCAGCGGCTGATTAGCATACGTCATCGCCTATCGGAGACCAATGCGCGCCTCAGGTCTCACAATTCTAGAATCCCAACGCTTGCGACGGAGCCCACACAACTCCAGACTTGACACGCCCGACTGCAAGCTATTGCTGTAATTCTAGGTCCACACCATCGGGACACTAGACATCACTCATCTGTCCCTGCGCACGCGGCTTGCCACAAGCACAGCCCCCCTTTCGACTCTTTTATCGCCCGCGGCCTCGTTGATGGGCGCGCGCCGCTTAGGGTGATCCGACCAACGTCCCCATCAACAGTCAACATGACGGTATCAGTCGATAACCCACCACCACAGTCCAAGACCAGCCGGCCACGATGGATGCTCCACGTCCAGGCGCAGTTCTGGCGCGTCCTTATGGGCATCGGTATGATGCTGCATCGTCTCGCCCGACCACGACCACCCAAGCCTGCCTTCCATAGAGACATCGATGCTACCGTCTCGCCCTTGAAAGGCAAATTTCGCCTCAATTTCTACGTGCCCAAGGAATACAAGAAGCATAAGAAGCTGAAGGGTACTAAGAGATACCCTGTTGTTATCAACTTCCACGGAGGCGGTTTCGTTCTGGGCACCGCGCACGACGATGCGCGCTGGTGTGGAGTTGTCGTCGACGAGGTCGGAGCCGTCGTCGTCAGCGTCGATTATCGTCTTGCGCCAGAGAACCCGTTCCCTACAGCCGTCGAGGATGGTGCCGACGCGGTGCTCTGGCTGGCACAACATGCCGACGAATTGATGCTCGATGCCGATCGCTTCGCTATATCGGGCTTCTCCTCGGGAGGAAACATGAGCTTTACCGTTCCCCTGTGTCTGCAGGGCGAGCTCTTCGATCGAACTACGTCTGGCGCCAAGATCATCGATAACCGCGCTGGTAACGTTCCCAATGCTGGCCTCCAGCCTCCTCCCGCCTTCGGCCAGAACCTCACACCCAACGGCTCTCGTGTCCCGCTCGTGCGCCAGAAGTCTCGCCTCGATCGTATTGCTATGCTCCGCCAGACAGGTGCGTCCTCGCTATCACTCGTATCCTCCTATAAAGACACTTCGGGAGTGTCAGTCATGACAGAAGCGTCCAACACTGTTCTCAAGATAAGAGGCATAGTATCCTTCTATCCACCTACCGATTACACACAAACGCGCGCGCAGCGTCGAGAGACCTGCTCAAGGGTTGACCAGAACCTTCCCGCTGTCTTTACCGATCTCTTCGATGATTCATACCTCCAGCCACCCTCGCTCGATCTTGCACACCCATGGCTCAGCCCCGGCATGGCGCCAAAGCACATGCTCGAGGCCCTTCCTGACGACATCGTCCTCTTCTGCTGTGAATGGGACATGCTTCTCGCTGAAGGTGAACGATTCCGTGACCGTCTACAAAAGGATCTTGGAAAGCGCGTACATTATCACTGTGTGCCTGGTGTGCCGCATGGCTGGGACAAGGCCCCTAACCCTCTCAGGGAGAGCCCCGGTGCTCGACAGCAATATATGGTAGCGTGCAAGGAGCTGAAGCGTATGTTTGACATTGAGGACGATGAGGAAGACTCACATCAGAACTTGCCATGTAAGAAATATCATAAGAGCGTGGACTTGGGCAGGGCGGGTCAGCAGGCGCAGGCTTGAGTGTAAGCTGTGACGTATGGTATTTAGTTTTTTGGTTATGAATTTTCAAATCTCACATCAGCGGCGTTTGATAGGTTTTTGACAGTGAGCGAATTTAGCATCTGTATAGATGCATGTCTTTTTTTATAAACACGTCTTTGGTGCAGGGTTTGTTTCAAGTCTCTGGGTGCAGTATGACGTTGCTCCGTGAGATGTTTGGGACGCTTCACGTGTGTGTGGTCGCTACCGTTTCTAGGTACTAAATCAATTCGTTTCACTCTGATATTCAGCAGCAATATTGTTCCGTTATTATTACTCTATAAACATGGCGTTGGCGTTTCACTAAATGACAAACAATAATCGCCATCCCTCTATACAAGTACAAGTCGGTATCTCAAGACGCGCTAAATGAATGAATCTTGCTCAGACGGTTAAACAAAGATTGCAACTAATACCCATGCTTAGCAAACTCCTTCTCAGTCCATTCCCATAGCTCATTCGCAAGTTTATCGTTCTTCAGTATCGCTTGCGTGTATTCCTTACCATTCCCCGCTGGGGTATAGAACGCACCATTTTTAACCTGGTTCTTCGGTGCGGTACTGGACCACAACTGCATCTTCGCACCGTCGGGGACACTAGTCATAAAAGGACCAGACAAGACAGAAAGCACCGCTCCTAGCACAGGCCTCCTTTCCTTGAAGTGGTCCCAGATACCCGTGTTGACGACACCCGGATGTAGAGCGATTGATGTGATGTTGGGATATTTCTGGGAGCAAAGCTTGCTGAAGTAGTAGTTTGCTAGCTTTGATTGACCGTAGCGAGCTACGGTGCTTATCTCTTCAGCGGGTGTCGTGAGCGTGGGGAACGAGATTCCCTCTTTAGGTGCTTGTTTGAAGAGTTCAGAGCTGAGGTTGATGATGCGGACGTCGCTGTTTGGTTGCTCGGCGGTTTGCTGAAGCAGTGGAAGGAGAAGCTTGGTGAAGAGGGTTGGTCCCATGTAGTTGCTGCCGAATTGGATCTCGTAGCCATCGCTGGTTAGACCTGCAGGGTTGGCACTTGTTCCGGCGTTGTTCATAAGGATGTCGATTCGGTTGTTCTCGGACAGGATGCGATCGGCGGCTTGCTTGACGGACGCGAAAGATGCCATGTCCAGCTCAAGGTAGTGCATCTTTCCCTTTGCTGAGGGGACTGATTTCTCAATCTCCTCGATTGCTGCATTGCCTCGCTTGCTTGTTCGGGCTGCGAGATACACTTTATCTGGGTTGTGCTTGACGAGTTGGAGGACGCTCTCTTTGCCGAGACCACTGCTGCCGCCCGTCACGATAATTCTCTTTCCCGACAGATCTGGTATCTCTTTCTCGGGATTGAAATGCATGTTCAGAATGTTGTGGTCGATGGATACGATATTCGGATGTACTGTAGCGTCTTATTTGGAGAAGAAAGAGGGAAAGAAAGGGATGCTTTGGTGGTAGCTAGTAAGTTGTGTGGAGTGGTGTATCGTGAGGTCTTTTAGGATTCTTGAAGAACAATGACTGAGTGGATAGATTGGTTGTTGATAGGTACTGGTAGTTGAGTGGTATATTCAAGAGATGAACCTGAACGTGGTGTTAACCTTATATATCTGCTTTGGAAGACGACAACGGTAGACGCCGCTGTCAATACATCGCGGATCTCGTCCGAAGATTGGCAATTAGAATCTGAACTGAAAAGTCTGGTTGTTTCTAGGACCAAGAGTCACAAAAGAAGCCCGATTAGCGGTCTTGCCGGTCTGTCGTTAGACTTTCGGCAAGACTCGTGGCCGACCGGGCGAAGGTGTCCCCGCCGTTCTTCTCTCCACACTCTTGATCGTCGTTCGCTATGTGTTTTATGGCCAGCATACAATCGAGGCATGCGGTTGCTGGAAGGCTCACCGGTACCTACCCTCCCATCGGTTGAGAGGCAAATTGTAACAACGCGTCAACTCAGCTATCAGGCCAAGTTATGATCGAAACAACACAGAGTGCTAAAGTTTCTCACATTGCATGTTGCTTGGGCGTAACCTTCCCACAAGCCGCGAGATGCATGCAAACTTCGAAAAGATTACTGAACACATTCTCTTAGGGTCCTCTTCGGAGTCTCCGCCGTTCTCTCCCAATCCCGCACGGACGCTTTCTGAGCTTCTCGATTAGTGAACACCTTCGCCGACTCTGGACGATATGTTGATAAGTATTGCAGAACCTCGCTGATCAATCTAGCTATACGTAGGAAAATAGGTAGAACTAGTTTGGACGAATGACCCACCTGTGCTACTACATTCTGAACAGCAAGCGTTCCGTTAACCCCTGCTTTCCCGCACCACCGTACCCTACTCGAACAAACCGCAGACGTAGCGCCTGCGACACTCCTTGCAGAGTGCGACCATAACCACACGATACACAGCACAAAATCGTTATGAGCGGCTCGGGCGAAGCAAGGAAATGAGAAGAAACGAGCACGCGTGTTGTGCAGTACATAAGAAAGAAGAAAGCGACCAACAGGAAGAGCTGAATGTGACCTCGAGTCCGTTCTGAGCTTCGCATATGCTGCCACACGGTGTTCAGGATGACGAGAAGAGATATTGCTGATCAGGATATCAGGTTCGCGATGCCAGCCTGAGACGGATTTCTTCAAAGAAGAGGGTCGCTTCTCTCAACATTGGAAGGCTGTCCAGGCTAGTATATTGGTCGCTAATATACCTCGCAGGATTTTGCATTTGACACGCGTCTTCGTGTGCACTTGAACATAGTGCGACGGCCAGCATCAAGTTGTGCTTGAGATGTTCGAGAACAGTCGTTCGATTAGTTGCATGGTGAGCTTGCGAAGCAGCGTATCGGCACGCTCCGCGAGCAGGCTGTGGGGTTATGGCAAGCAAGATGCTTATACTCGCCTTCGGCATATCCTCTGGATTGAGCATACACAGGTGGGATGCGTTTTGCATGTACGGCGAATTAGCCGCCTACACAACATCGCGTAAGTGCCTGAGGCCAGGCCATTAGGTCTCGTTTCAATCTTCCGTCGCGCGTATACATGCCTGCCTCTGATTAGGAAGGCGGCGAGACCTCGCGCGCAATCTCTGGGTATTTCCGAAACGTCGCGCCGTTATCCATGGTGTGTTGGGGCCTCATTTCCCGTCGATCATAGGCGGGCGAGCACTTGCTGCTTCAGCGCAACCAAGTGCCGCCATACTTGCTGTTATACTTGTGTCTCTCAGCTCTCGTATCGCAAGAATAGATCTGAGCTCTCTCGTCTCGTAGCACATTGAGTTGTGGGCAGCCTTGACTGCTTGACAATCTTACCACAGCCAGTGATGTCGGTCAGATCGTCTTGGCGGCGGATCGCGAAATTGCTCCTCGGCCCAGCGTCATCTTGAAACCAGGCTTGTGCTTATCCACAACTTCTTAGCCCTGCAGCATTTGTCGCTTGTTCCCCCGGCATCGTCACCCTGCAAAGACACTTACGAGGTAATCCTGTCAACGGCCATGGGTAATGTTGGCGCGACAAGCCGGGGAGCCAATCGAATTCGCCCGTCTCACACAATGTGCATTGCCCTGACCCTGGTCTCGTGACGGGTTCTCGACGCTGCAATTTCTCTCAGACGCGCGAAAGTGGATTGATGATTGCCGCTGGTATGATGACAGCGAAGTGTGGAGGCGCCAGGTTCGTTTCCTGGCGGACCGGTGGTGATACTTGCGCAAATCCCGCCGTTCTTTGAGTCTCTTCTTCTTTCAACCTTCCCACGACTGTGTCGCGGCCTGTTCTATCTTTCTGGCTCAATAGAGCCGTCCATTCCTTTACGTCTGCGCTCATATCTTCTAGTCTTTCCTTCAACCTCAATTTACTTTCCGATACTCTAACGAACTTGAAACCCAAGATGCCCGGGATGCTTACAAGGTCGAAATCGCTGAGGTTTCTGAGAAACAATCGCAGGGAGGCCACGGAGCAAGACAATGGGGACTCAATGCCGCCCGTTAAGGGTCCTCAAACAGACTTTGACAAATACAAGGGAACAACTTCTGATTCGAGGACTGAAGGAAATCTAGGAGTTCCGGATACGGCAAAGCGACCAAGCACGTCAGGCGGACCTGGAGAGCGTCTACCCATGTTCCATAAGAAAACAAATCCTGTAGCATCGATCTATTCTCAGGATCATATCCACTCCTTTCAATCGCCTACCACTTCCACAACTGTACTCTACAGCCCGGACGCCACGAAAGAGCAGGGAGTCATTGGAATCGCTCTTGGTTCGCCTACCTCAAGCTCACACTGGAAAGCGGCATCTCAGGTGGCGATATCAACAGTAGATCCCAAGTTTCCCGATTCTTCAATGGCGATGTTAAGCCAACCCAACGATTCCTCAGTTTCCTTGGCCAGCCGCCCGGAAGCACCAAAATCTAAACTCAGTCGATGGAAGTCGTTATTCCGTAAAGCGCCTCCACCTCCAGTGGAAAAGCCCTCATTCTATCAGCTGGCGCAGACCGTTGCTGCAGCACCTCGAGCAGACAGCCACCATGATGACGAAGTACTCGAACCTCAGGCACCTCAGGCATCTCAACCGGAGGAAAAGGAGAGGGAGAAACTGCGAAGTGTGTCCCCACCTACCTATCGACCCAACATCCGAGCATCACGCAAGTGGTCACCTGGGGAGTTTGTTCCGCCTCAATCGCCACCAGAGACGTCTGCGACCAGGGAACGGGCATTAACGCTCGGAAGTGTCCCATCACATGGACCTAAAAAGTCCATGCAACGAGCTTTTACAACACCGGATCTAGGAGCACGAGACATTTTAGGCGACGCCCCCCCACCTGTGCCAAAGGTTGAAGTGTCGAAAACAGGTCCCACCACGTCTGTAGACGACGGGGGGCCTCTTCTTGATGTCAGTCTTCCAGACATAACGATGGAGAGATACAGTGTTATGTTCGGAAATCTTTTGCAGTCAGACCCGAGCCGGTCATCGCTCTTGGCACGGCGACAAGGCAATGCTGAGAGGGTCAAGCCACTGCAGGAGCTGTCCGCAAAGGTGTGTACTCACAGCTTGAGCTACGTTGGATCTCAGCTAATAGCACAGCAGGGCAATGAAAACGACGAAAGTCCTGTAGATTACAGCCTTCACCGCAGTGTAACATCGCCCACTCCAGTGTCTGGTTCACCCCGACTCTCGCTGTTCCCTTCCACCAACTCAAATCGCGCACCATCACCTCTTTCCGGATCGATCATGAACCGCAGCAGGAAGGATCTCAAGCGATCTAAAACAATGCCTACGAAGTCTCCACTTCAGCAAACCTTCGCCCAAAATGCAGAGACTCCAACGGTACATATTGATTCTACAAAACTGAAGCCTGCCGCATCTCCGTACCTGAAGCCATCATTGACCCCTACTTCGATCCGCAGCTTCGAATCTGAGGCCGAATCAATCACGATTATAGTTGCTCAGGCATCACCTGGTCATTCCAAACCCATCAAGTTACGCCTCGATGAGCGAGAGCCCGAGTGGGAGATTTGCTCCAAGCCTGGCAAGACTGCAAGAAGCGAGAACCTTATGGTCAACAGTGTGTCAGATTCCCCACTCTCCCGCTCTCCTTCGCAGAAGCAGCCAAGAGTCACAAAACTCAGTGCGCTCTCATCACACCCGGCTTCAGCTCCCCTCGACGCACCTTCGCCTCTACAACGATTGCAAAGTTTGTCAACTCCGCCACATTCGGCCAGCAGACTTGGTGAGAAGCGTGCAGAGATTCAAGCGAGAAGAAGGGAAGGAAGGACGGAAGAAGTCGCTACGGCGAAGGCCATGGTCGGCGTTGCGAGGAGTGTATCTGTCAGCAGAGCAAACAGCCCAAGAGCTGTGGTTCGTACCATGACAAGCCCGCATGAGGATCGTGTTGTGGATCGATTGGCTCTGACCCCTACGATGGTGGAAGTCAGGAACCGAAAGAGCCAAAGAGTGCAACTTGAGGATGCCTAGACTTCTTGTCTTTCTTCGCTTCTAAAACTCTTCTTTAACCCGATTTTTTTTCCTATGTCCGTCGACGTTGAATCGCGTTTCCAGCGATCAGGACTTGGTGTTCCTCTGGCGTTGCGCGCTGACACAGCTCGAGTTGCACATGCACTCGCCTGTCATTTTGATTCATGCGGTGTGTTTCTTGTAAGCGGGGGTCGTTCTGGTTGCATTCTCTAGGAGATCCTTGGGCTTCCTTATGTGCATATATATAGGGATAGGAATGATCCAAAACGTACTGCTGGTCGGTTTGAAGGAGTTAGATGGGAAAGAATGGTGTTAGGCGGAAAATGGTATACCACTGAAAGGCCTCCAGGCTTCTGAATGATACTTTGTGACTTACACCAATACGTTCATTGCTACTGCGTCGCTTACTGCAGCTTGTGAGCTCCAGGCTACTGCCTAAGGCTGTGCAATCGAAATCCGAATTCCTGGGATGGGACCGACCGGTGAACCCCACGGATGAGTTGCATGCCTCTGTCTGGAAATATTTTTCATATTTACGGAGATGGACTGCTTATGGGTACGTTTCGGTGTCCAGTGCATCAGGTTGAGAGACAAGCTTCGCTATACACAGATCATGGCCGTAACTCGTCTCGGACTCTCGGTAGGGCACATGGGCGGCGTGGTGGCTATGGCGCGAACGACCCCGCTCGCGATGTCCCGCGACTGCGCGACAGGCGAGAAGGCGCATTCTCATCTCCTGGCACCCATCCATACCAAGCTTCAATAGGAATCATCAAGCTCCAGCCTTGTGCCTCCGAGACTTGGAGCTCATGCGCAGCATTATGTTCGTTCCATACAAAGATGGCTTTTAGGCGACTGCCAGGGGCGCGGGCTATCGTCCAGCTCCACCTCCTTGCTAGCAAACTTCAAGCCTCCCCCGATACGATAAGCAATCCTACTGGCAGCACAGTACATCTATCTGTACTAGTCGAAAGTGTGATTGCAAGAAAGCCACCGGCCAAGTCTTTCCCGCTTCGTGATACCGTATGCCATTCGCTTTCAGGTTAGACGACACCACATAGCCCGCCTGGCGCTACAGCCACAGTTCCTTTATTGGAGAGACCTCCCCAGATAGCACAGTGAGCACTGCACCTCGGTCAAGCAATGCTGTCGCCTGCTGTTGGCTCACCAAGGGCTTAGCCTAATGTATACAGCGGTCGCATGCCATCCGTTCCGGCTCGAGTGAGGCTGAGTACCAATGGCATGGAACCCTCTCCAGCCTTCCAAGCAACTTCCCTCATCGCTTTACAATCATTTCACTTTATTCCGGCGTCAGTGTCTTTTCCCTAGACAGGATAATCCCACGCGACGGCTCGACACCTAGCTCTGCTTGCCCTCGCGCGGATCAAGCAAGGACCATAGAAGGCTTACCACCATACACGACTGGACGTCCTCTCAGGCTTAGTGAACCTGATCTTCGAGAGTCCACTGGGACCGCCAACTTGAGAACCGTTGGACCTTAGCTCTTTTTCATTCGACATATAGCAATACCGATCCGAGGCTACGCGCCAATGGTATTGATACGAGCTGGATGCGCTGTCTAGCCAATCCACAAAGTTCAGCGACTGTAGCAGCAAGAAACAAGCGTTTACAGGATGTCCGGTCTTGAGGTAAGTTGCTATCTTGCGTCCTAGACATCATTCTGGAGCTCTGTATATACCCTCCCTAGTTTCTGGACTGGGCACGCGACCTCACCTTTTGGCTATTACTTACTATTATCTAGATTGTCGCAGCTGTTTCTGCTGTCGTATCAGCCTTCCATGGTGGATCAGAGCTGCTCAAACTTGTCAAGCAGAAACGCCGCGCTCGCAAAGCCCGCGATCAAGCTCAACAAGAATGGCAAGAAGAGCAACTGCAAGCTTCTTTGTTGGCAGGGGAGCAACAGATTGACCTAAGGTGGAAACAAGATCAGAGAGAGTTAGGCGACTATGTTCGCGTAGGAGACGGTGAGTTTTATGATAGAAGTTCTTCCGGTAGATTTCAGAGCTGATGTCTGCGCACAGATACCGCTCGAGAGCGCCTCTACCATATAGGATTCATGCTACAGGCTCAGATCATCAATAGCTTACAGCAAGCTGCTACAAAGTAAGTAGTCCGACGACTCATATCAGCACAATACTTACTTTTAATGTCTAGCGGGGTCTTGCCTCTCAATTTACATGTCTTACACGAAGCCTCGATCACGAAACGGACAGAGACGTTAACGACATTGGACGAATTGAAACAGAGGATATACATAGCAAGGCCTATGGTGCGGCAATTGTGGCCGCTTGGGGAAGATCATACGGGTGCATCCGTGCGGACCGCACAAGCGCATGATTACGGCAGGATCCACTCGCTATCGGACAGTTATCCTACCACAAGCTTCTTACCACACATGGATCCTGGAGATACAGGATATACTTTGGCCGACTATTGCGGGAGCAAGACTACTAGAGATACGTCTAGCGGCTCTCGATCGGCCTACACACCTGCACAAACTGCAGATCCAAACTTCAGTTTAGCTTTGGATGGACTCCGCCCTGGAGACCGTGCATCTATTCTGAGAGACATTCAACATATAATAAGCTCTTACCAAGGACTGGGTATTGAGAACGAACAAAGACCACCAGAAGGCCATGCGCATAGCGGAGGTCATCCTGCCCGACGCGATACCCTGACCATGCTCAATGACAGAGAATTCTATGACGAAGCAATGAAAGAGAAGGACCGAAGCGTACCCCGACGTCCCCATGGCCCGTTACTTAACCAATCCTCACAGATAAACAATCAGTACCCCCAGACACAAACGCAAACGCTGCATCCTCGATGGTCAGATGCCTCTAGCTCAGCGCAGTCGAATGCGGTTTCTCTCGGTCGCAACAGCTCTAATTCATCGCAAGGTGACCATGTCCGCCCTCCAGTGTCATCATACGATCAACACGATGAGATCTATAAAAGCTCACCGTATACCTCTCCCTACGCAACTGCAGAAGACAGATATACACCCTCGCCTATCGCACCACTGGCACCCTTACGTCCTCAAACCAATGCGCCATCGACTAGTTCTCCCAAGAATGACGTGAGTGCACCAACACATATGCCATGGCCCCACCAGGATTCTCCCCCTCCGCTGCAGTCTATGTCACCAGTACAATATAACCCAATACAGCCATACAGTGTGCCAATTGAAAAGGACGCCGTGGACATTAGTAAATCAACGCATCCTCAGTATTACGTGACGCCTCCAACAGAACGTGGTACATCTAGTTTACGCAGTAACAGCGATTGCCAAACTACTGCGTACGTTCCCCCAACTGTAGCTTCTCCTTCTTCGGTGCCAGGGTCTACAGCTGTCTTCCGCCCTCGACACGCCAGCATCACGCCCTCTGTCGCTTCGACCGACAGTAGTAGCTCTGCTCCGATCGGTATCCTTCCAGGTCACCGTATGCGCAACAGCATCAGATCCGATACTATACAGGGCGGACCTGCAGGCGGAGAAAGAATGATGAACGGGCGCCCGAATAAGGATAACGATTACTGGGGGTTCTGTAAAGGTGCCTGGGCTGTAAGAGAGGACCCTAAGAAGGGCATCAGCGTTCGTACCCAGCCCTTGGGTTACTATAATACGAGACAAATCTGGGGCTGCAAGTCATGGTAGGTTGTGACTGTACGAAATGCATGTAAGACATACACTGACTTGGTACTTCTACATCTGCAGCACGTTCACAGGCGACGTCTTCACTGCACCGCATCCCACCAAGAAGAACAAGACTGTCGAAATTGTTGATCCGCGAGTCAAGATCTCGATGTCGGGAATACGCTATCGATGGATATTTCTCGCTAAATCCCACGTCAAGAAGAAAGCATCAGACCCTACCTCGAACGACGACAACTTTGGCTGCGTACTTTGCCTGGCACAGGACAAGGTAACGGGGGTTTATGGCGGAGTGGAAACACTCATGAATCATATCGCGCTGACGCATGTGGCGGACATGAGCGAGCAGACAAGGAAGAAAGTCAACTGTATCTTGGGCAGAGTGGCAAAGTGTGATGAGGAGTTCGACATCAACATACCAATTTTTAAAGAGACGGAGCTTGCTGGTTGAGCGAAGAAAACCAACCTTGAATCTTGGTGCAGAGGAGAGAACGGCGTCGCGGATCTGTTTCACAATACCCTTGCTTGATTGTGTTATAATGTAACCCGAAAGTATCAGCTGTGTCCTGTATTGATATACTATAGAAGCAAAACACTGCGAAGCCCTCTGGGGTACGATTTGGACAAAATACGTTGGCCCAAATAGCCTGATCAATATGGGTAGATAATGCATTGTCAGGTAAAACCGATGACACTGTCGATCTAGTCCTCCGATAACGACTTGCCTGGTCGCCAGTTCTTATACCGTTCTGCTTCCGCTGCAATGGTATGTGGAACGTGCTGCTGTAACGCCTGCTCAAAGTGCCGCATATGCACTTTTGCCTCACGGCTCGGATCCTCTGTATACTCTGTAATCGCCAACTCGATAGCAACAGCGCACAACCCACTGAGATCTGCTCCACTGCTCCCTTCAGTCCTCTTAGCAACAACGTCTAGATCAACGTCTTCTGCGAGCGGCCTCTTTCGCGTGTGAATCTGCAGGATCTGCTTTCGCGCTTCCTCGGTTGGGAGGCCGATGTGAATATGCGCATCAAAACGGCCAGTACGGATGAGCGCCGAGTCGAGAATGTCAGGTCGATTGGTAGCACCAATGATGAAGACATCTTTCAGTGCCTCGATACCATCCATTTCATTCAATAGCGTTGTAACGACGTTCAGGCCGCTATCCTGCGTCTTCTCACGCGATTTACCAATGGAGTCGATTTCGTCGAAGAAGATGATGCAAGGTTTCGCTGCGCGTGCTCTGCGGAACACGTCGCGAATAGCTCGCTCAGATTCTCCAACGTACATCTTGATGAGTTCGGAGCCTTTCACTGCAAGAAAGTTTTGTTTGCTTTCTGTTGCGACGGCTTGCGCGATCAAAGTCTTTGCGCAACCAGGTGGACCGTAGAGCAGGACACCTTTGCGAGACTGAGGTCCACCAAATTTGACGTCGAGGTCGGGATACTAGAAACGCTGTTAGTATGGTGAACAGATTGCAGATGTTGATGAAAGCGCAGGACACCATATACAAGGCATTGCGACATGCGAGAATATGCGTAGTTGGAACTCACCTTGAAAGGACGAATAGTGATGGCTTCAAGCACGGCGCGGACGTGATCCAAACCAGCTATATCTGTCCATCTGACCTTTGGAACTTCGAGAATGCTGTCCTTCAATACCGTCGGTTGTACCTCGCCAAATACAGCATCAAAGTCCTCTTGACGCACGTAGTCTGTCTGCTCAAGTTTCTCGCCAAATGTGGTTTTCTCCTCTTCGCTTATCGACTCGTCTATCTGCTGTTCTCGTTGGTCTCTTGCGAGAAGACATAAATCGTGAATGTCGCGCCCGACGAAGCCATGGGTGCGTTCTGCTAGCGCCGTGAAGTCAAGGTCACCAAGTCTGCTAGTAGTGCCCAAGATCTGTCTTAGAATATCTTCTCTCTGTTTAGCATTAGGTGGAAAGAGTTCGAGCTTTGTCTTAAAAGCTGACGGTGACCGAAGGCTAGTATCAATGTCGTATATGCTGCGTGCTGCTGCCGCGACAACTACTTGGCTGCCACCCAACTTTGCTAGTTCGGTCCGCAGTTTGTTCACAAGTGTATCAGCCTTGTCGAGGAACCTATCAAGATTGTCCATGAGGATCAAGCTCGGTTGGTTTTCACGAGCGTCCTCAAAAGCTTCGGATATTGCCTTTGCTTGTGCCTTTGGTTGCGTATCCGGATCTATGCGGTACACTTCCTGCCATGGGCATTCCGCTAGTCGCTCGAGCAGAAGACTTTTGCCAGTTCCCTCAGGGCCATGTAGTAGGAAAGAAGTAGGTCCACACAGGCGTAGGTCGCGTTGATGAGGCAGGGTTTTCGTGAGATAAGAGAGGCGTTTATTTATGGTAGCAAAGTGGCTAGAGAGGCCGCCAATCCCATCGAACCTTACTTGAAAGTTTTGTGTAGGAGCTCTCGGTGCTTGCTGAATGGGAACGCCACCAGTGGTGGTGACTTGAGTGATGAGCTCATCGAAATACACTGCGTGCTTTTCAGTCGGATGCGGGTCAATGTTTTGCACAGTGACGCGCATCTTGTGGCTCTTCTGCTTGAAGCTTTTCTGCTGGACTGGAAAGCTGCATCCTGGGAGAATAATGTCGGAGTCGACTGCTACGGGAACGTTAGAACTGCTAGTCAGGAAGTACCCGTTGACCTACCTAAAGTATGTCGCAGCCAGTACAGAAGTTGTTCATTTGAGCTGAATTTGGCGATCTGATTTTGAGCATCCGCAAGATCGATCTCTATGGATTTGAGAGGCTTCCAGGAGTCGACCTTTTCGATGAAAACAGGATCGTTGAGAGAAAGATTGTATTGCTCTCGCAGAAGGTCAGTCACCTTGGCAATTGGCTTGTTTCCAGGGTTCGTCTGAGAGGCTAGCCAAGCTACTCCGTGACCTTTGAAACCAGCAGCTGTACTTAGTCGAATGCAGTCACCGTTGACAAGTCCCAGCGCTTTTAATTCTTTTTGCGATAGATGCACACGGAAAGCGCCACCCTCGAGCGCATTGCCGGGTATGCTAGGCGGATTACGCTCCAGCGGACGTAGAGTGTAGGACGTTGCTGGACTCATATTATCACTTCCTACTGCGGCGAAGGTAGGTGATGAAAATCTCAGAGATGGTTTGGTATATTGGTGTGACTCACGTCACGTGTTTGTGTGAGTGTCTCTCACGCTCAAGCCTCTGAGCAGTAGGTGGACCGAATCCAGCTCCACCAGTGTCTCCTAGCGTAGCACTTCCAGAATCTTTGCATGCTGCCCACTGTGGTGGAGAGTATTGGGGTGACTAAGCGAACCGAGGCACTAGGCCTAATGGACACGCTAGCGCGGCCTTGTTCCGAAGCTTTTGAGTATTGGGCTCGTAAGAGGGCAGCTTGCAATGTAACGAAGCTGCACAATTGATGCCACCGCCGCGCCTTCCCGGACATCTTCGGCCATGTCATCCCTCAGGGACCGCGTACCAGATCCGCTGCGCCCACAGGAGGACCTACGCACAATCCTCGACCGTCGGCGATGAGTCCCCGCAAACCACGACTACGAACAGCCACGACACAGAGAGGAAAAGTTGGTGGACTTCAGCTTTGAGCAGAATTACACCATGGGACTCTCAGACATCATCTGCCGAACCACGGCCAGATTCGCAACCGCAACCACAAGATACTCCTACCTCGTACTCAAGCGAAGCGAAAAAGGACCTGTCTGAAGAGCAAACCTCGGAAATTGGGGCTGGGCAGATCGCAAGAATAGTGGAATCGCCGGCAGAGCGTCAGCGAAGGATACTGCGTTCGGAAGCACGTACACACGGGAAACAGGCAGACAACACCGAGAGTCGAGATCAAGACTTCCTTCCAGTGAGGACGTCAAACACTCCTTCAGAGAAGTCATCAGATCAACCAGTCGTTCTGAGAAAAGTGTCGTCTTTTCCCGACACTCACAAGAAGAGTGAAAATACACGGGAGCAGCAACCCACCATACAGAAAGTCCAACGGAAACAACCCCCAATAGCGATCAGCGAGGACGTTGCTACAAGCCCTCAAACCAACGACATTGCGATCATACGACAGCAGATTCAAGGCTTGTTTGAGCAAGTCAAAGCTCTCGAAGCCGCTCTGGAAGCTAAGACCGTGGTGGATCGGCAACCATCTTCGACTCGCCAGGAAAATCACACTTCATCCACGGAGCATGCACCGTTAGAGGGAAATGAGCAACAATTTGTGTCGATGCAGTCGCTATCAATGAGGAGACCATTGGCCATGGGTGGGGATTTCTCTCGTCATGCGCATACAGGGACTCGTTCCTCAAGGTCTCGTTCTGATGCTCTTCCGCATAGTCAACGAGCTTGGCGTCATTCAGTTGTCACATTAGGCAAGACCGCTACCCGGTTAGAGGCAATGCGTTCTCCTGCGGTAGCCCCTGTTGCCAGGCATGTTCGCAATCGCCTGCGTGTGTTAGATGAAGTCGCAAAACTAGAGAATGATCTCAAGCTTAGGACTCTACTACGATCGTGCTACAGAGACTGGGACCTTGTTCACGCAGAAGGGGCTGAGCCTAATCGCGATCATACAGAAACCACGCTCAGGGCTCAGAGTAGCATCGTGTCAAACAACTTGGAGGAAAAGAGCGATAGTGAGAGATTGACGCGTCGGCTTCATACGCAGCCCCGTTCGATGAAGTCATCGAACCCTATCAACACGACCACTGAGGATAGTATCCGAAAGAGCACGGTATTTCAGGAGACCTTGGGGACTGAGGACAAAGTACCGCCAGATTCAAGGCTGAGATTAGAGCGTTCTACAACTACTACGGACGATGTGCCTTCCAAACCAACACCCGATACATCTGGATTGAGTGAGCAATCGCTTCTTGAGGAGCTCTTCCCGGAAACGAGTAGTACTTCACAACCTCAGTCTGAGCCAAGAGACCGGTACCCAAAGCTCCACCTCCCCGACTCAACGCCTGTCGTTCGTCGAGAAAACTCCAATCATACTCAGTCATTCAAAGAGCGAGTGGTTGAATCCTTGCATAAGCAAGGAGAGCAAGTCACTGTTCTCCAGCTCACAAATTGCAGCACTGAGTTGACTGAAGCCGATTTCCGTCGGATCATACCAAAGGGCAAGCACATTGAAGGTTGGCATCGAGACGATGACTTGTACAAGGTCGTACCTGGTCGCGACCCCTTGAGTCTCGAGCGTCTACCCTTTTACTACCTCCTCTTCAAGAGCGCAGAAGCAGCTCTTGCGTACCAGAAGAACGCTTCGCGGCTGCACAAATTGAGCGCCCTCCATCAACCTGCGAATATCTTCTCCGCCATTCCACCACCTAAGGGGTTCATTGAAGAAGGCGAAGACATCACGGCCGCCATCTCATCCTACAACCTCTTACCTACACGCCACCCCATGAGCTTGAACGTTCTGATGCAGCCCTACAACCCTGCCCTACGCAACTTGGTTGAGAGAGGCGGCTACCAACCCATCGCACCCTCGGTCGACGCAAAGGGAAATCCAATTTGGAGGGTACTCATGCATATTGAAGGTTACGAGCCTACACCCTCGGACCTTTTCAAGATCTTCTCTCGCGACGCGTACAAGCACGGCATGATTCTTCCTCTCCGTAACGAATCACAAACGTCGATCCATCGTCTCCGCGACATGATCAACCTTAAGGTGTCGTCCAAGGCTGTCTCGTCGAGCCGTCCGCGCGCATACGGCACGTTTGATCAGTCGAGTTCTGATTCGGAGATGACGTATGATGATCCGGCGATCCAGAGCATGCTAGGTGGTGTAGATGAAGATAGCCCGAGTCAGCAGAACCAACTGGTCATGAATCGCGTGTACAATCGATGGGTGCTGGATTTTGACGACGAGGATACTGCTCGGAGATGGAGTGTGCGGTGGCACCGTAGACTGCTGCCTGAATTGAGCCATACAAAGGGAGCGTGGAGAGACAGTGAAGAGGCTAGGATCTGCAACACTGAACTCCTGTGGTGATGAAAATGTTGTACAATAGACTGTATATATAATGATGAGTTTTGCTCCCAAACCCAGCTCTCTGGCCGTCTGCGAAGTCGTTGGTGGTGGTAACACCGGGTATCATAATGTCACATCTCCCGCGGCCGCAGTCAGGAAGGCCGGACTCCAGTATTCATTCTCCCCAGCTTGTGTATCTACCCATACCAGACTGTCTGCCATGAGGTCTTCGACGACAGCATGGGCCCGAGGTCTCTCCCAGTTGAGATTCAGCTGCAGCATGGATACTGTGACGTAGCCGAGAACTTGTATGGCTTCGAGCACCGTGCTTTGGTCCGTGTTCAACTCCTTGGGCACGCTTCTTATCAAGCTTCTATGTCCGATCTTCATGATGGAGAAGCACGAACCAAGCGGAGCGAGCGAGTCTACGGCGCGCTTGATGTCGTCATCGCTCACTTGCATGCTTCCACCGATGCGCTGTGATTTGGATATGCGTGCTTTGAGATCAGAGACGCTTATCAGCCCGCCGTTCTCCGATCTCGTGGCCCGACACTCCTCGACAATCAAGACGCCCAGGTTGAAGTAGAAGTCATTCACACTCCCACCCAGCAGCTGTGCCCAGATGCTCTCACCACCTCCCCCACTCGCCTTGCCATCTTTGCTGTCCCGGTGATACGACGATGCGAGGAAGTCAATGTTCAGCGCCGAGCACATGCGCGCGAACTCGGCGCGGAAAGCGGGGTTGGCGCGGATGTCCTTGGAGTGTGTGACGGCGAAGTTGTGGACGAGGGATTGGAAGACGGAGAGTTGGGTGGAGAGCGAGTCTGCATTGCGGGTGCGGAGCGTGGCGCCATGGGACGTGTAGTGGTGGTTCTGTAGACCGCGTGAGGAGAGCGAGGAGAGCCCCGGAGCGCGGCGGCGGTCCATGGTCGTTGTCGTTGTCGTCGTTGTCTTGGTGCGCGTGTTGGTGCTTGGTAGCTCCGACGAATGCAGCCAAAACGTCGGCGTGATGCAGGGTCTGTTGAGAGATCCGCTTGCACGGTAAGGGCTACTGGTAGTCGGTCAGGTCGGATGGGCAGACGAGGCAGACGGCCAAGACGTCGTGCACGCAGATCGCATCTAGACAGCAAGATGCTTGTCACAGCAGCCTCTCGTCAAGGAACACGCATCAATCACACAGTTCCCTCCACCACAAGCGGAGTCGGGGGAGATCGTCATGCCGAGCCGAGCCTCATGCTAACTCAATGACGTATGGCGCCCTGCTCGGTGAGATATCGGGCGCTCTTTTCCGGTACAGGGCATCAGATGGCCACACGTTACCTGATAGCTACTCATGCGACAACATAATCTTAAGCCCTGGGCGCGACGCCTGGACGCAAACTTCTTCTTTCCCTTCGCTTTCTCTTCGTCTGTACTTTGTTGACCCACGCCATTCATCGACTGGACCCTGGCCCAGAGCTAGGTTGCCGCGCTCACGTGTATTAATATTTTTGCGTCTTACCCTTTCTGGAATTTATGATACCCCATTTCTCACCTGCTCGAGTAGAGCTTTGCGAAAAACCTCTCCTCAAAATTCTACGACATTCCTGGTTCGAGGAAATCTTCCGCCCTAGCATGGACCCTTCGACAATCAACAACTGCGTACTACTGTTGAATCTGCCGCCAAAAGCACTTGCTGGCATCGACCTACTCTCCTTTACATCATCACCGCGTTTTCAGGGTGTCAAGAATGTTCCGCCTGGCCTGCATTTCGTCTTTACTGCAAGTGACAGCACCTTGTCTGTAAGACATGGCGCATGGTTCTATGTCACACCTGGTGTAGGCTCGCCACAAGTATTCGTCAAGAAGTGGGACCAGAGTGCCGAAGATCTGGTAGCCGAGACTTCGCAGACAGAAGTGTTGCGACACAAGGCAAATCTTGGAAGCATATGGAAAGACGGCTTGACGCCATATCGCCAAAGTGTACAAGAGGGTGATTCTGGAGCTGAAGAAGGCTGGTCCGAGGAGTCTACAGACTGGAGCAAGCTTACATCACAAGTCACACCCACCATGCTATCGAGGATATGCGGGCTGAACCCCGACCACTGGAACTTGACATCCGCGTCTTCTGCCACACAGGACCTGGATGACATACCGGGCCTAGAGACTAGCAATAGCATGCTACATCCAGAGAAAGAGCTTCGCTTCCTACCCATCGATCTCAAAAAGACCTGGAGAGAAGGCGCGACTGGAAGGGAACGCACAGAAGCTGCACAGGACCGATCCTGGTTCCTCGGTGATCTTATCGACAACCATTGCCAGGCAGGGGACTTACGGGGTCGAGAAAACGAGATTTTGGGCGAGTTGCAGTTTACTTTCCTCATGGTCTTGACACTCAACAACAACTCCTGTCTCGAACAATGGAAACGACTTCTGCGACTCTTACTCACTTGTCGCCAGGCAGTCAAACAGCGATCCCACCTGTTCCTCGACTTTTTGAAATGTCTAAGGATACAGCTTGGTCATTGTGCCGACATGGAGGGTGATTTGTTCGATATGAACGACGTAGGTGGGGGCTTCTTGAAGCCGCTCTTCGGTCAGTTCCGTAAAGCTCTCGACGACTTCGACGGAAAATGGAAAGCCGATTTGGTAGACGAACTGGACGATCTGCAGGATTATATGCAGAAAGAGTTTGGATGGCAACCAGAGGGCTCGTATCTGAAGCGCGGCATGTTGGAGTTGGAGGACGGCGAGCGGGTAGAGATGGAAGTCAACGGCGCAGATGCAGACGACGAGCTAGGCGACTATGCACCCACTATCGTGGACTTGACTCCTGAACAGCAAAAGCTGTTAAGCGGGAGCGATATCGGTCGCGCAGAGCATACAAATGGCGAAGAGTCAGAAGACGACGTCGATCTGGATGACATGGATACGCGATACTGATGGATTAAGTAGACCGTGCATGACCGGTGAGATGGAAAAAGACACCGCAAACACTCCGCGCACTCTATTTCGTCGAGCTTAGTGGACGCCAAAAGCGGCACATGGTCTCAAATATAGGCGCCTGCAGGAACAGCCAGCCCCCAAACGCTAGTACATACATTTCTTGTATTCACGTGCTGATCGCTGTTGCAGACTGCACAGCCTTACGCCTAATATTGAATATCATCATACTTCAATCAGGTGTCCATTCTCGAGGATTGAAGTGATGTGGCCAAGCAGACGTGGCGAGAAAACATGCCGATGCCCGTTGCGGCGCAGCTAGTCAGCAAGGCGTTTTAACACGACTTTGCACAAAGACGAAGGTGGTGTAGATTTGGCCCCCAAGCTCTAGCACACCACCAAACTGGTTCGGGAAATTGCAGCCTTGGCTCGCTTTTCCCTGGCGCGCTATTGACACCCTTCCATCGCCAACGTCGCCAACGCCCGTCAACCTATCCCGAATGCAGGCAGCTGAGGCTGAAGGCGTGCATGTAATCATGCTACGTGTAGGAGCTTGGGACTGTTCATTGGCCTCGTTCATCAGCTAGGAGCCTTACGCGGGGACAAGGGCGACTGATCTTCACGCGAAATGAGGGCTGTGCTCGCGACACCCGGCCTTGAGCCCCCTTGGCTATGGACCCAAGCGATACGGAACGCCTTAATGCTTTGATAAAACCCACGACTATTCTTATATCTAGTGTACCGCTGTTCCAACACTACTCGACAACTCTGGCTGTTTTCTCACCACCGCAACACCCAGACTTAACATCCTACTGACTTTGACAATACAAACCTTCGCAATGGAGAAGCAAAATGGTAAGCAGTCGCCTTCCTTATGACATTGCGCTTCAACCTCACACAATTCAATGCATTCGAGTGAACTTGCATGATTGTTTGGAATAACCACGCCGCTCTCCAGCCTTTAATTCCCAAACCTCAAACACAATGGCTCTCTTGCTGACAGTTTTGAAGTACCTATGCAGCAATATCCTCAGTCACCAGACATGACCGGCCAACCACCTATCTATCATCAAGATCCAAACGCGCAACACTATCAACAGCAACCAGCCATGTACGCGCAACATCCTCAAGGCCAGCCTGCTGGCTCACCGCCACCCCAACACCCCCAAGGCGCATACATCCAGCCCGACCATGCTGGCGCTCAGCCTGGCATGCCTCCCCAGCAACAAAGCGGAGCCGTCTACCAGAACGCAACACCAATTGCAAGCCTAAACCGCGGTCCTGCGCCTGCAGATTGTCCTGCGTGCGGACAACGCGCCATGACCAACGTCGCGTTTGAGACGGGAAACACCACACACGCCTGGGCTCTCGGTCTGTGCTGCCTCTGCTGCTTAGGATGTATCCCCTACGTGATGAACTCGCTCAAGGACGTTCAGCACAAGTGTGGCCGCTGTGGTGTGCTGCTTGCGACTTGGCACCGCAGTGGAACCACTGAGGTACACATCCACTCTTAGGCAATGTGGGGGTCGCACATAGTGGCATACACGCACAGTCGAGGGGGGAAGGAGTTTTGAGATATTTGAAGGCGGATGATACCCAGAGAGAGAGAGTAAGGACGTTAAAGCGGCTGGTTGAAGGGTTCGCCTATTGGCTTTCAGGGGCTTTTTGGGCTGAATGTAGTTTTCACGTGTTGCGCGTCGTTGTCATACCCAGATTTGATTGTATTTGAAATTACACGTATTTTCCTGCGATGCTCCATAACGATTGCGTGAGACAGGCGAGTTTTGCAGCACAACTAGTCAGCCAGTATTTGTACCTGGAGACGCGTCTCCGTTCTTCATTAGTCAGAACGTCGCTAATATGTTTCGCATAGATACAAATTAAAGTATTGCTAAATCATGGAAGAGTGACCGTTCTAGACCTCAAACAACTGTACGATCTGACGTCACTTAAGGTCATTCGCGGTCATCCACACTGAAAATCGAAACATGCAGGTTACGCGACACCATCGACGCAGCGCCACACATCGTGAAGAAATAAAGGACAATCCGGCATCAGATGTGCCGTGTAGCCACTTATTACATCACTGCCACTCTATCAGCCACACAGAAGCCACCGCTAGCATAACCAAGCTTTTGCTACGCGAACCAAGCTTTTGCCAGCTTCCAAGATTCCTTGTCTCAGGTCGCTTGATCGCGTTAAGATCTTCATTTCCTCCACATCACTATGCCGCCAACCGTTCAGATCGAGGATGAAAGCAGGGTTAGTAACAGGTTTGTGGCTGATAATTTACCAATGCGGCGGGAGAGGTGCGAGAAATGATGTCGTTTCGCAGAATACGTGAGCGTGTGACGGTGTGTCGTGGGAAGATTAGCTTTGGGGGCTGCCGACCTAGAATATAAGGGACGTATCGCAAGCCTTCCTGTCTAGTTTTCACAAGGCCCATCCCTATCTTCATTCACTTTGAATACTCGGTCGGTACGCTAAGTGTAGGGTACTGCTTGCTTTGCTGGCACGCTACGCGGTTTGCTGTCCCAGACTACTCTTTCCGGAGCAAACAATCACAACAAAGACAACAATACGTCATCGGCACGACGTATAGATACCTCACTCCAGTACCTCAGCAGAGCATCACGACAACCATACCCACCATTCACAAACATGGGTTTCTTTAACAAGCGCAACACGACGCCTGTCGCCGCAGACACTACAACGGCAACTGGTGCTCACGAGAAGCGGACTAGACCCAGGCGTTCATCCAAGGGCGGCTCATCGTCCTACAACAGCAGACCTGGATTTGGATCATGGCTCAAGGCTACCTGGCTCGATATCCTGACTATGGCTCTCATGGGCGCTGTCGGTCTTGGTGTTTACTTCGCTGACCCAGCACCAAGCCGCAGCTTCCCCATCATCTTCCAAGATGGTGAGATTGTCTATCCCCAGTTCGCTTACCCTATGCGTAACGAGATCGTTCCGATTTGGGCTGCTGCTCTGATGGCTTTCTTCATTCCCTTTGCTGTCTTCCTGATCGTTCAAATCCGCGCTCGCAGCTTCTGGGACATCAACAACGCAACCATCGGTCTGCTCTACGCCTTGATCACTGCCGCTGTCTTTCAAGTCTTCGTCAAGTGGCTTATTGGTGGTTTGCGCCCTCACTTCCTTGCTGTCTGCAAGCCTGTCATCCCTGCCGAACTTCTCCCGACCGTCGGCACCAACGACAATGGCGTTGACGCTGGTAGCGGCTACGGTAACGTCGCAAATGGATACCGCCAGATCATGTTCGACCGCAGCATCTGCACGGGTGACAGGAAGGAGATCAACGACAGTCTCGAGTCCATGCCCTCTGGTCACACCACGGCTGCCTTCGCTGGATTTGTCTACCTGTATCTGTACCTCAACGCCAAGTTGAAGGTCTTCTCCAACCATCACCCGGCTATGTGGAAGCTCATCGCTCTTTACGCACCTATTCTTGGAGCCTGCTTGATCGGCGGTGCCCTGACCATCGACGAATACCACAACTGGGTAAGTCTTTACAGCTGTCGCTTCAAATATCGAGATCATTGCTAACAGATATCCAGTACGACATCCTTGCTGGAGCCGTCATTGGCACCTTCATGGCTTTCAGCGCCTACCGCATGACCTACGCCTCAGTCTGGGACTTTCGCTTCAACCATATCCCTCTCATGCGTCACGCTCCTTTCGTCTATGGCGCCGGCCCAAGCTCTTTCGATGGATTCCACGATGCCGTCTTCACTCGCAAGGCCGGATGGGGTACAATTGAGGGAACTAGCTGGGGCGGTGCGCCGTTCGATGCTGCAGATGGTCCTAGGGGTACCATGATGCCACACCCTGACGGCCCTGCTCATGGCCACCACGGCAGTGCCTCGAGCCGTGTTCAGAGGAAACCTGTCGGTGCCGACAGGCATGGTGAGCAGATGGTCTAAGTTGCAGCTTAGGCTGGTAGAAATCTCAGATATGTCAGCCTGTAGCATAGGGCTACGTATCTACCGAGTGCTGTGAGGTGCAGTTGATATAACACTGGGAACAGAGCTTAAGTAGGGCGTTTACTGGAGATGCCAAGTTGGCAACTCTGATTTGACGATTATGATAGCGAGGCGTTAATGGTCTCTGGGAATACCACGATACTATAGTATAGAGTCAATTTTAATAATTACCTGTATCAACTACTGTTGGATTTCCATCCAAGCGTGAAGCCCTGTTTTTGCCGAAACGCATCGGAATCTTCCCGAGTTGATTCCGAACACATGCCCGCGCGGGTCGAGCCATGGCGCGCCATATAACAAGATCGCACACAGGTACGCGTTATCAAGTCAAGGCCAATCTCAGCTTGTGGTTTAAAACCCGTAATTCCTAGTCGACTTTGCTATGGCATTGGGAACAAGCCTTCCTTTCTGGCCAGCCTTGGTATTTACTTACCTAGAGCCCAGTAAGCCCAGTCTCTCCTTCTTCTCCAACGCTATGCGCCAGCACCTAGACGTGTCCCACGGGACCAGGAATACCTTCTCTACCAACTTAAAGCCCTCCAGAGCTAACAACCTATAGTGTCGGAGCTCCTAGGCGCCCATGCCGCCTTTACAGATCCCATCTCTTTCACGGAGCGACAGCTCCCCGTTTCCCTCTCCCCAACGCCACCACCTCCTACTGCCATACTCCTCGCCTACTCCCTTGGCAGCCTCTTCTTGATTCTCGCCGCCTTGAACATCCTCTGCACATCCGTCACACGAGATGTACGCACCACACGATATTACCTGATGATACTGGCGTGCGGGGATATGGGTCACATGTGGGCGAACTACATAGGCATGGGCAGCGAGGTGTTTTGGAATTTCGATAGCTATAACGAGGTTATGATGGGGAATGTGGCAATTACAGTCGTGCTTTGGACAATGAGAGTTTTGACGCTGAGTGGAGCGTTTGGGCGGATAGGCAGGTAGCTGAAGGGGACCAGGGTAGGTTGAGCGAAACTATATTGTGGAAGGTCTATATAAGTTATGAATCCAGATTAAGTCATGAAGAAGCTGTAACAGATTCAACTATGAAAATCAAGTACTTGTAAAGAAACCAGACGCCTGTTGTTCTTCAATTCCAGAGATTAATGAAAGAAGATACACTTTTACAACTCTTCGAGTTGTCTCCTCAGATCTCGTACCAGCTCCTCGCCGTCTTGTAGACCTGTCATCTCAGTTGGTGCGAAGATGCCTACATCCAGAGCACCATTGCGTATTGTGGCCTCGACATCGACAGCATGCTATGTGTCTGTTAGTCTCTCTCCAATTCAGCTGTAACTTGTCGCTCATATCAACTTACCAAGTATGCCCCGTTCACGCGCTCATTCACTAGCCCAGCAGGTATCTCAAAGCTGCAATCCTCGATTGTCGATACCCTACCGACTGATTCCTGCCAGTGTTGAGCTGGGTTGATTGTGATGCCCTCCCTATTATGGGCATCTCCCTCCACCACTTGTGTATCTGGTAGAGAGAGAAAGTTGACGAATGTATCGACCTGGACACCAGTCCACTCCTTGATCTCAAAAAGGCTTGCAGACGCATTCGATGGGTTACTGATGTCTTGGAGATCATGTTGAACTTCGCCAGCTAGCTCTGTAAGCTTTCGACCGAGTGGCGTCTTCACGCGAAGTGGTAACAAGTTGACTGTAGGTACAACTGCAGATGCTACACCATCGATAGGCAGCGAGCGATTCGCAAGGTAGACTCCAATGACTACGTCCTCATCGTCTCGGCTGGATGAGTTTACAGCATAGATTTTTGCGTACGCAGCGAGGAAGATTGATTGCGCTGAAACACCATGTCGACGAGCAGTGGCCTCCAGATTCGAGGTCGATAGCAAGGCTGGAACGAAAACCTCTGTCTTCATTCCTGGGCTCCTAGACGGCTGGATCAGATGGCTTTGTGACAGACTTGCGAGATATCCCGCCCAGAAGGTCTTCTTCTCCATCATCGCTGATGCTGTGTGGCCGCTAGCGGCCACCTGGGCGAACGTATCATCCGGTAAAGGTGGTGTGGCGCCATTGCAGATAGATTGAAACTGTTGCATCATGAGGGGCAAACTAACACCATCGTACAGTGCATGTTGGATTTTGAGTTTCAATGCCCAGCCACTCGCCGTTTGCGAGGCGAAGAGGTGCACCAAGGGTTGCCTGGTAGCGATACTTAGCAAATGTTTGCCTAGGTTGTCATGCTCATCGCCAGTAACGTTTGTGATAGATGCTCTTGTATCTTTCGACACGATTGCTACGTACGGCATTCGTTCATCGCCAGAAGATGCGAAGAAAGTCCGCAGAACAGGAGTTGTCTCGATCAAGGCTTGCCATGAGTTTTTGAGGTCACCGAATTCCATAACACCATGTATCTCGTAAGTGAACTCCGCGTAGAAGTTGCTCCCTTTGGTGTTCAGCCACATCGAGAGCATGTAAAGCTGTCCGGCAGTAACTGGCAGAATATCGGTAACACCGGCATTGTCGACCCCAGCTCGGTTCAAGATTCCTGCTCTATCCAGACCTCCTGTAATTTCTTGAATGATTTCATGAGGATCGGCATTGTTTTCCAGAGTCTGTACGGTACGCTCGTCCAATAGCCTGGCCATGTTCTGGATCGTACCAGCTCGAAGCATATCACCAACGCTGAGAACAATGCCTTGCTTGCGAAGAAGGGAAGAGACTTTGATCGCACTAATAGAGTCCAGTCCCATGTGGAAGATAGTCATATCGCTCGTGATTTCATCTTCGGATGTCTTGGATACCGAGGCTAGGGTTTCGCGGATCTTGATAGCTGTTTCCGTGCTTGGTAGATCTCTAGCATTGTTTACTCCGATTGTCTGGGAATTACCGATCGTACGAGATGACTTCTTCGTGAAAGCCGGCAAGCCACATACTGACGTGCCCTTTGCGGTGATCTCGATGACAGGTGCCTCTGATCGGTCGATTAGGTAGCTGAGCACGTCATCCATCCGATTCAATAGCTCCTTCGACGCTTCTCTGTCAAGAACCTCCTCTTTGACCGCACAACGCCATACCAACACCTCATTCACTACTTCCATCTCCATACACACAGGATATTCGATGTCACTGTGGCCCTCAATACTGGAATATAGCTTTTCTTCCTCATCTTGTTCTTGCCCTGTGTCTGAGCTCTTCTGATAGATAAACAAACTCTCGAACAGTCTACCATCAACACCAGCCGCGGATAGAGCTTTCCGCAGGGGGTAGTGCTGCCACTGCTTGATGTTTGTAAAGTTGTCTTGTACGTAACGCAGCATATCTGTTCCAGATCCATGCAGAATTACCCGTATGGCGACTGTGTTCATGGTTGGAAACATCAGCTGAGATCGCTCACTGTCGTCCCTTCCAGAAAGTACGGATCCGAAAGTGATATCCAAGCTCTGAGTATAGAATGCAGAGACGAGAGCGAAGACCGATTGACCAATGGTTTGCAGTGACACATTGCTACTCCTTGCGAAAGCTTGAAGCTTGTCTACTCGCACTACGCTGTTTTGCTCATGGCGATGAACGTAGCTACCGAGTTCACTAGAGGCATCCGATCGTCGAGGAAAAAGGCTCTGCTCGGCGTCAGAGAGATAGTCTTGCCAAAAGCTTGCAGAGGCAGATCCGGAAGTCGCGATAATGTCTGCCAGTGAACGTTCGTAGTCGGGTCGAGGACTGAATTGATCTTTGTATGCTCGGTGCACGTCGACGTGCAGTAAGCTAAGTGACCATCCATCGTATAAGGCGTGTCCGATAGAGAGAACAAGGTAGGATTGATCCGGAGTATCGATAAAGCTAAGTCGGAAGGCAGGTGTTGACAGCGAATTCTGTACGATGTCATGTCGAAGTTCGTCGAATATTGACGTGAAGTCTGGCGTACTCTCCAGCTTGAGGTGTGACCAGAAGTTATGGCACCTTCTGTGGACGATCTGTGCAAAAGAACCGTCGATCTCTGGGTCATCTACCTCTACAAATCCAGTCCGTAAGATCGGCGAGGCTGCAATGACTGCACTCCAGGCGTCTCGAAGCTTCCCGATGTCAACTCCAGGACGAAGCTTGAGCACGTCGTGGTTGTAGTATCTCATGTATCCTGATGCAATCATCTCTGCCACCATGGCTTCTTGTAATGGTGTCAAGGGAAGCACCTCTTGAATGCCAGCGGTATCAGACGAACGTTGCTCGAGATATCTTTTCATTGACTGTTTGAAGGGGTCAAGATCCCACTGGGAAGACTCTCTGTCTGGTGTTTCCCTGGTTGAGATGTGCTGCACCATTTTCGAGATGGTCAGTCCGCGCATAATGCCACTTACGGGAATGTTCACTCCACGTTTCTTTAGCTTTGAAGATAGCTTGATAGCATCGATGCTGTCGAGTCCAAGTTCAAAGATAGAAGTAGCTCCATTGATACCATCGAGATCAAGACCGGATAGGTTAGCAATCTCTTCCTTGATCTTGACCGCTTCGCTTGTCCATTCGAAATGAGTTGTGTCACCAATATCCCGGATCGCTTCAGTCTCCAGAACAGTTCCGTTTTCTGCTATACCGTTCACTCTAGCATTCGATTCTGGTATGCAAGACGGATCTTGCAAGATCTGCCGGAATGCAGCCTCGAATCGATCAAGAAGTTCATCTGCTAGGGTTTCATCTGCGACATGACCTTGAGTAACTAAGGTCAGTTTGAACACGCCACTAGTCTTCTGCTCGATTTCCAAAGCCAAAGGATAGTCAGCGACAGCGTCACCATCCAAGATCTCCCAAACATCGTTCCTTGCCCACTCCTCGTCTCCTTGTGCGACTTGGTATGCGAAAAGATTGTCGAACAACGGTTGATTCGGGGTTCTCTTGCACCACTTCATGATGTCTCTTAGTGCAGTGTGTTGGTAGATATGAGCTTCGACGTTAAAGTCATGCACTCTCTTGATGATCGACTTCCATGACTCGCCGTGTTCATGACAATGCTGGTAAGGAATGGTGTTGAACATTGGGCCTATGATGCGGTCTGCACCTTCCAGGTCAATGCTTCGTCCAGAAACTATCACTCCGGTTGTCACAGGACTTCTGACGTGCTCTTGCAGCACGAACAGCCAACAAGCTTGAGCAACGGCTTGCGCTGTAACATTGAGCTGACGTCTCACAGAGTCAAAGCCCGTAAAGGCATGCAGTTTACGGGTGACTTCGACAGTCGTCTTGGCTGGCTCGCTGGAAATGGTGGGTAATGGAGAAGACTCTTTGGTCAGATGGTCTTGCCAAAACTTCTTCGCTCCATCGGCGACGTTTAGTGGGCCATGGGCGAGTGCATCATGGAAGGCAGGCGCGACCGAATTCGCGTCCTTGCCGTTGTAGGAGTCCCATACAGCCTGGAAGATTAATCCGATACTATTGCCGTCATAGAGCGCGTGGAAGATATGCACAAGCAGCAGCTTCTGCGTTGGGGTAGTGACAAGATGTACCTCGAAGAGATGTCTGAGTTGGGTTCGGTTAAGCTCCAGCCAGTTGTGTCTCAACCTTTCTGCGTGCTCGGCAAGTTGATGGTCTTTGGCCAAAGTTTGTGTTACTCCACTAAGAGGGACACCACGAAGAACTGCTTGCACGTGCCCTTCTTCTGTGTTCGCAAAGACCGTGCGAAGTATTGACGTTGAAGCATATACACTTTCCCATGCCGCTTGAAGTTGTTGTTCGTTGACGCTGTCATGCAACTTGAAATGAAAAGTGTTGAAATACAAGCCGTTGTTGCTTTCCAACGACCTTGCGATCATGCCTTGTTGTAAGGGAGTACTTGGCGCGACGACGTCGATTCTACTAGATTCGATCGATAGTGACTGCGCAACGGAATGTCTATAGCGATGTCGAACTGCGTGAATAGCTTGTTGTGCTGCGAGAAAAGACCCATTGTTTTGATCGACAGAACTGCCAGTGTCTAAAACTTTCGCAAGACGACGGATGGTAGGACATCGCATTACCGAAGATGCGCTAGCAGTTACGAAGCCGGCCTGCTTGAGTCTACGCGATACTTCGATCACAGAAATTGAATCCATACCTAGCTCAAAAAAGCTGGTATCCTTGCCAATAGACTGCTCACTCACAGCCAGTGTTTGTGAGAGTGTATGGCGGAGCTTCTCGTCATATTTCGACCAAGTTTCATCTCGATCGCTTGTAGTGGCTGATAGTGCCTGTAATTCATGGGAGGAAAGTGCTTCGTAAAGTTCTTTTAGCTTCTTGCCGTCTGCTTTGTTGTTGATGTTCAGTGGCATTGTCGTGAGAGGAACGAAGTGTGTGGGGACCATATATGGAGGAAGCTTTTCGTAACAAGCTTGCTTCGCACTCGCCATCCACTTGGCTTCATCTAGCCGGACCTGGATTTGAGCCCTGGAGAACTTGCCACACACCAAAAAAGCTACCAACTGCTCCTTCTGCTGCTTCGGATGCTTCAGTACTAACGTTGCAACATCAGAAATCGTCTGGCCGGACTGTTTGATGACAGAATTGATTTCAGCCACTTCGAGGCGTTGGCCTCGCAATTTGACCTGATCGTCTGCACGTCCTAGGAAGTCGAATGTACCGTCATGCAGGAGTCTAACCAGATCACCCGTCCGGTATACACGCTCGCCAAAACGTTCGAGATAAGGAAAGCGCTCCGCAGTCAACTCTGGACGATTGAGATAGCCTTTGCCGACGAGTTTGCCTGAGACACAGAGTTCACCAACGCCGCCTCGTAGAACAGGGGCATCGGAGCCCGGGTGGAGGACCAAAGATCCAACATTGTCGAACTGAGGACCAATATTTGAGGGTTTGCCGTTGGCCGGAACGCGTGGGTACATAGTGCATCCTATTGTTGCTTCCGTCGGTCCGTATCCGTTGTAGATCACGCCTTTTGGACCCCACACGTCGAGGATCTCTTGTTTCAGACTCTCGCCACCGGTGATGAAAACACCCTTGCAAAGGCTGGGTACTTCATCCGGGTGAAGTATTTGAGCAAGACTAGGCGTTAGATCAATGTGCGTGATATTGAGATCGGAGATAGATTTTGCCAAGTCTTCGAAGATGAGGTCTCGAGGTGCTGAAACAACGCAGATTCCAACAGACCAGCTCCAATACTGTTCAAGTACTGAAACATCAAAGTGAAATGAAGCAAACTGAAGCCATCGTGAGTTTGTATCCCAATGTCCAGCGAACAAACGCTGGAAGGCAAGAAGTGCCTGCACCGCATTTTCATGAGTTAGTTCGCAGCCTTTGGGTGTGCCCGTAGTGCCTGAAGTATATAAGCAGTAGCTACGGTCTTGGGCGTCGATGTCGTCGTTGCGCGAAAGCGCCGAGCCAGAGAGTGTACGCCAGTCGATCTCATCGAGCTTCATTACGGGCACACTGACGGTTCCCTCAAATTTGGCAGCTTGAAAGGACAAAGTTATCACAGCCTGAGCCCGTGAATCCTCAATAATGTAAGTCTGACGTGCAGAAGGTGCACCGGGATCGATAGCGACAAAGCCGCAGCCGGCCTTCAATACTCCCAGCATAGCGAAGGATGCTTCGGGACATTTGTCGAAACACACCCCAACCAGACTACCAGACTGAACTCCATGAGAGACGAGTAAGCGAGCAATTCTGTTCCCTTCTGCATCCAGCTCAGCATAAGTCCATTGCTCCACAGTCCGCTCTCCTTTGTCGTTCGCCGTCACAAACTCAAATGCGATGCGCTTGGGGTAGTCCATCGCAGTATGTTCGACGAGTTCGTGGAGTAGCCTGGCATTAGACGGCAACTCAGGCTCCTGAGCGGGCGTGATAGAGTAGAGTTGCTCGGTATGGCTGGTCTCAGTTATAGGACTGATTGTAGTATAATTTTCCATCAAGTGATCTAGTTGCTCAAGGATCAATTTGGCCTGCTCTTCTGGTACGACATGCGGTAAGAACGTGAGTCGATACTCCAGATATCCATCCACTGGCTCCAACTCGATCGAAACCGGGTACTCAATCGTTGCTCTTTCATCGGCTACTTTCCATATGGTACTGGCCTCTGTGCGGCCGGGAAGCTTCTGGTAGGCAAAAATGCTGTCGAAAAGTGCTTCATTCGGAAAGCCCATCAACGTCTGGATTTCCTTGAGTGGTGTGAATTGATGCTGCTGGATCTGGGCATTCAGCTCCATGATCCTTTTGAGGAATGCGACTTTGTCGTTCGTGACTGCACATGCCACTGGTACGGTATTGATGCAGGGGAAGACGGAATCCTCTGCTCCTTCGAATATTCGGCCGGATAACACAACTCCGCATGTTGCTGAGCTTTCTCCAGTGTAAGCGCTCAGTAAGGAGAGCCAACTCGCAACGCCAGCAGTTTGGATAGTGATTTCAGCATGACGACATCCGTCTTCTAGGACATGAAGTGGTTTCGCGGACTGGCGCGTGTAAACTAATGGAGAGCTTGTACCGTATCTCAAAGGTGCAAGGTTGGGAAAGCGGCATGTGTTTGCAGTTTTTCCGAGGTCAGTCCAGAATTTCTCTCGAGTGGGCGATTTTGCACCGCTAAACTGAATGATGCTACTGATAGTTGTGTCGATAGATTTTGGTAACGGTAAAGATTGATCCAGATATGCAGCAGTAACCGCATCGAGAATAAGTTGGAGACTTTGCGCGTCGAAAAGAGCATGTAAAATGGCCAGGTCAAGAGCATAGTGATCCTTGCCCTCAACGATGCGCAAGGCCCAAGGTGGCGACTGCAGCTGCTTCAGAGCCACATGCTGGATTTGCTGGACCCATTGATCGATTGAGTCTGACGTATCTTCCAAGGTGACAGTCCACGGCAAATCAAGGGATTCGCAAGTGTACTCAACCATAGCAAAAGGGTAAAGCGGATCCTTGACATGAGCAAACCCAGTTCTCAATATACTATAATATTCCATCACCATTGTCCATGCCTTCTTGAGTCTGTCGATGTCTACATTCAACTCCAATTGTAAGCGAAGCGAGTTCATATAAACAGCTCCTTCTTTGGCCAGGAATTGCGAGACCATACCGTTCTGGAGCGGAGTGCAGGGACGGATGGCTAAGATGTCGCTGTCCGGAATGTTGTTATCACTCAGTACCTGCGCCCTATGCTTGCGTTCAAAAGCACCAAAGTCGAACTCTGAGTATGTAGACACGTCTGATGGACTCGCCTGGTCTATAAATCCCGCAAGGTCGGTGCAAGTAGTATGCTTCAGAACATCAGTGGCGTTTACAGGATGACCCTGCTTGCGAAGCGCAGCAGCGACTTGAACTGCACTGATACTGTCAAGACCGAGCTGGTAAATCGAGGTTCTTGGCGATATATCGTCTCGCGAAGTATTGGACAGTCGCGCAAAAGTGTCCCGAACCTCGGTCTCTGTTTTACTCCATTGATGGTCCGATTCATATCGACATCCGTTAGTAAGGGCATCGACACCTGCATGGTCTCTGAATATGTCGATCAATGCTTTCTTGTCGACCTTCCCAGCCATTGATCTTGGTATATCATCAACAAAGAGGAAAAACTGGGGGACCATGTAAGACGGGAGGCGGCTGCTCGCAGCCTTCTTAACCTCTTGTTGCAGCTCGGCAAGTTTGATCTTCTCGATCTTGTTGTGCGAGACCAGGAAAGACACAAGCTGATCTTTGCCCGTCTGTTCTTTCTTCAGGATCTGAGTGGTCACAAAAGCAATGTCTGGAAGGGTGTCCTGAATGACATGATTGATCTCGCCAAGCTCCACCCTGAGCCCACGAATCTTGACCTGGTCGTCTGTGCGTCCCACGAACTCGAAATTACCATCGCTCAACATTCGGACCATGTCGCCGCTCTTGTAGTATCGTTGACCATAACGGGTAACAAATCGCTCACTTGTGAGATCAGGTTTGCCGAAATAGCCTCGCGCGAGTTGTGCACCTCCAATATAGAGTTCACCAGTACTTAGCATCGGCAAAGGCGAGTCGCCTTGAGATGAGAAGATAGCAAAAGACGTCGTCTGGAAGGGCTTGCCGATGATTGAAGTTTTTCCATCGCTTGAGGTGGGGCTAATGGTCGTGCAGAACGCAGCTTCAGTAGGCCCGTACGAGTTGACACACGCACTCCCCCATTCCTTTACAACTGCGGGCGACATGGCTTCTCCGATACAGTACAGCCACTTGACACTTGGTATATCTACTCTCTTGATTGACACGGCAACTGAAGGTGTAAGATCGAGCAAGTCGACCTGCAAAGAATTGATGACCTTAGGTAGATCATTCAACAAGTCATCTTGTCCCGCGGTACAAAGGGTGAAGCCGAATGTCCAGGCCAGAAGACAATCGTAATAGCACATATCAAACGTCACAGCGGCGTACTGTAGTAGTCGTGAAGATGAGCTCCAAGGAATGCGAGATTTGGAGCTGAGGATAGTTTGAATTGGAGCGCGATGTTCCATGCTGACCGCTTTTGGTACGCCTGTGGAGCCAGAGGTGAAGAGGCAGTAGGCTAGGTTCGAGTCGTTTAGGCTAGAAATGGCAGGATTGCTATTTGGCGTGGGCGGAACAGCTTGAACGTTGACAACGATCGCTTCGGTTAGATTCTTGGAAAGCATCGAGTTATCCGAACAAAGCACGAGCTTTGGCTTCAATTCTTGGAGCATGACCTTCCTGCGTGCTTCAGGTAGACTTGGATGTACGGGCGCAAAAGCGGCTCCGGCTTTAAGAACTCCCAGGATGCTTGCGTAGAACTGTGGGCTCTTTTGTATATGAACTGGAACAATATCGTCAGGCCTGAGGTTTGCTTCGATGAGCGTATGCGCAATGCTATTTGCGTTCTCATTCAAAGCTTTGAAAGACCAAGTCGTCTTCTCGCCATTCGGGAGCAAGAAGTCTAGCGCGACACGTTCTGGGTACGTCGCCGCCATGAGTTCGAAACCAGAATGTAGCAAGGCTGCTCCAGTCTCGAATCGCTCGTAATTTATATTAGACTCTGCTCGGAGGTGTGTTGGCAACTTCGTCATATCGACAGCCGTTGCATTGGGAGACGCGATTAACGATGATAGGCAGGCTTCGTAAGTCTCCATAACCAAAAGAGCCTCTGTCGTAGATAGGAGCGATGTTTGGTAGTGTAGGACTAGCTCCATGGTATTCGAAGTCTGGTTTTGAATGATTTCGCACACCACGGGTAGGTCCATATCGCCCAGGTCTTGTTCAAGTGTCCAAATAGAAGAATCTAACGATGATTTCGGCTGCTGAAGTATGACAAGAGTGTCAAAAAGACGACCACCGTCGTGAAGCACCCTGTTCTGTATGCGACGAAGCGGAGTCAGCTGATGAGCAAGCGACTCAATACTAAGGGTATGCGTCAGGCGCATCAAAGCATCATTGGACCGCTGGAAATCGAAGTTGACGCGAACTGGCAAAGTGTTAAAGCAAGGAGCGACGATGCGCTCGACGCCATCTCCGGCAATGCTGCGCCCACTGACGACATTTCCGAAGCAGATGTCACTCTCACCAGTGTAGAAGTGCAGCAGTTTTGCCCATGCAGCCTGTACAATCGCCAGTAATGACACTGACATATTTTGACATGTTCCCCGTATACTGTCGAGCGGTAGTTGTAGACGTCTTGATGAGGTTGCGGGCCTTCCCAGAACTCTCGAGCTATTACTGGTGAGGGTGGGGAAGAGGGTAGGCTCAAGGCCCTCCAATAGAGCCGCCCAGTATGCATCACCCTCTGCATAGTTCTGATGAAGCATGTGCTGCAGGTACACATCGTGAGAGACTGGCGGTGGCAGCTTGAAGTCGAGATATAGGTCTTGTATCTCTTCAAGAAGAGTGGAGATAGCAATGCCGTCATAGAGCGCATGATGGCAACTGAATAGCAACTTCGTGGACGGTCCATCCTGAGCCAATGCAAAGTAAACTGGAGGCTTCTCAGCTCGAAGAAGATCTGAGATGATGCTGTGCGTGTAGGATGGCAGCGCGTCTGTAAAGTCATGAAATTGCCAATTCAAACCAGTATCGCGTAGGACGACTTGCGCGAACACGAATGATGGGTCTTCGGTGCCAACGAAACAAGTACGAAGAATCTCGTGTCGCTCAACCATGCTCGACCAGCAGTTTTGCAGCCGAAATATGTCTCCTTTGACATCAAAAATCATGGTATTGCAGTACGCGGAGTCTGCGAATGACTGACCACTTGATAGCATTGCTTCTTGCAGTGGTGTACATGGTAGTATCCTTGCCACCTTGAACTCGCTTTCTTCATAACGCGCAAGAATTCGAGACACTTCATCTGGCTTGAGGAAGTTTTTCACGTTGATGGTCGGGGGCTTGGTCGTTTCGTGTATTGGCGAGTGCGAGCGCAGGTCGTGAGCAGACGCTAGTCGAGCAATTGACGAGTTCTTCAGCACCGTCGAGATGGCAAAGTCGCCTAAATCTAGTGTTCGAAGTCTATTACAAAAGCGTATAGCTGACACGGAATCCAGGCCCACGTTGAAAAATGACGAAGTCCTCCGGAGTTCTTTCGGTGATATGTCGAGTGTCCATGCAAGAGCCTGGGCTACGTCTTTCTCCCATGGCGATAACATTTCTGGACCTTCGTCGCTGTCGGTCGATTGCATGGTGGCTTCCAATTGGTTTTCCGCCAGATTCCAGAATAAGCTCTGGAGGAGGCCTTTGTCAATCTTGGCCTGCATTGTCATTGGGAGACATGATATGGGAATGAGATAGGAGGGAACCATATATGGAGGTAAGCGTTGCGATAACAGACCGAATAGATCTGATTTCACCATCTCGAACTCGGCGGGTTCCAAGCGTTGGAAGTGGTCAGATGCGGCTGTAATGGGTACCCAGAAGATGACAAGTGTTTGTGCATTATTGGGACGCGGTAAGAGAAGCGTCACACAGTCTTGCACCGACCGATGATCGAGCATGACTGAGGTAATCTCGCCGAGCTCGACACGCTGACCACGAATCTTAACTTGGTCGTCCGAACGGCCCCTGGAAAGTATGGATTCATCAGGCAACAGGATACCCATATCACCCGACCGATATAACCTCCCGTAAGTAGGATGGTTGATGATCTTTGTGGCGTTCAGTTCCGGGCGATTCAGGTAACCACGAAAGACCTGGTACCCTCCAAAGCAAAGTTCTCCTACAGCGCCACGGGGCAGAACAGCTTCGCTTTCGGGATCAAGTACGAAGGCTGAAGTGTTGGTGAAGGGCATGCCGATGTTGTTGATTAGGTCGTCTGGAGTAACCGCTGCTCGAACAGTGCATATGTTTGTGGTCTCAGAAGGACCATACCCTTGGTACAAGCCTTTACCTGCCCACCTTCTTCGAACGTGTTCTGTCAAAGCTTCTCCAGCAGTCACTAAAAATTCGACTTTTGGTACATTCTCAGGATCCACTAGTGCCGCAACTGTTGGTGTTAGGCTCAGATGTGTGACACCTAGATAGTTGATTGCAGCCTCAAAGTCGCGGAACAGGTCGTCTTTCTTCGCTGTGCACAAACACATGCCAACGTACCAGGAGAAGAATATCTCAAAGACGCTGACATCAAATGCCTGGGAGCAGGATTGGAGCAGGCAGGATTCCGCGGAGAAGGGGTATATCGTCGATAGATACTGCAGATTACTCATGAGGTTATCTTGGGTAACAAGAACCCCCTTCGGTGTACCAGTACTGCCAGAAGTGAACACAGCGTAGGCAAGATGCTGCCCGTTGTACGGCACGTTCAGATTCTGATCAGAGTAGTCTGAAAGCTGGGTGGCGTTGAAGTCTACTAATTCGACTCGGAGATTTTTTCGGATATCGGGTGAAGTCGACAAGTCGGAGACACAGACCTTGACTCGCGCGTCATTCAATATGGTCTTGACTCTCTCGATCGGTGTATCAGGAACGAGCGGCAGGTATCCGCAACCAAGCTTGAGAACAGCGAGGATACAGATATAAAGGTTGACTGACTTCCCCATCATGACGCAAACTAATTGATCGTTGCCAACTCCACGATCGGCAAGCACACGGGCAAACTGATTAGCGCAGGAGTTCAGCATCCCGTAGGTCGCTACCTTTTCAACTTCTAGACCACCACGTATGACACGGGCGAACTTGACAGCAGGTCTTCCAGGATTCGACAAAGCCCATTGTTCTACTGCATAAGCAGGGCCACTCTCGATTGGTTGCTGCCGAGGGGTAGGATTCGCGATTGATAATGAAGGTGTGGTGAAGCACCATTTCATCTTATCGATGTTGTGGTTGGTGCTCTCCAACATTATTCCCACTACTTCGTCAATCTGGCGTGACAAGCATTCGATCTGTTGCTCCGGGAAAGTTGATGTATCGTAGGTAGCTCGTAACGATATGTCACCTTCACGCGGTTCGAACTCGAGCGTGAGTCTGAATTCAAGGTCATCCGCGCTGTCGATGACTCTGGCCGCAAGTGTTGAGTTTGAATCCGAGGCTATTGACTGCTGCCACACGAACAAGACGTCAAAAAGCCGAGTTCCCGGTGGTATGTTGCCTGCCCTTACTATGTCGCGCAGGGGGATGGTACTGTGCTTCAGACTCTCTCGATTCAACGCTTGTGTCAAATGTAAAAGGTCATGGGTGCTATGAGCGTTGTTGAGGTCTATGCGGAAGGGGACAGTTGCGATGCAAGGGCCGATGATATCCTCCACACCAGCCACGGGGATAGTTCGCCCAGATGAAACATTTCCAAGAATAACATCGGCTGTACCGTTGTAGAGACTAAGCACGTACGCAGTAGCCGCTTGGAAGTATACCTGGGGATTAATAGCCATTTCGCGAGCGCATTCAAAGAGCCGGGACCGATCGATGGCAGACAGCCGAGTGAAGCGCCGTGTAACTCGGTCACCAACAACCCTCCCGTGGTAATTAGGTAGCGAGATCGGAAGGTAGCCACTGAGGAGACTAGTCCAGTAATTTCTAGATGACTGTTCATCTTCGGAGTTTATCTGGGACAGATATTGGACTACTTCACGGAACTGTGGTCGTGATGCAAGTTTCTCTCTACGCAATCGCATATCCAGATCATGCAGCAACAGATCGAACGACCACCCGTCGTATAAAGCATGATGCATGCGAAACAGCAAGCGAGGTCGTTCGGAGCTTGTTATTATCTGCGTGTGGAACGGCCGCAGGAAGTTTTCCTCAGACTGCAGTGTGTAAAGTCTTGAAAAACTGTCGACTTCCTCGATCTGAGAGGCGAGCAGTTCTTTCCAGATTATCTGCGAAAAGGTTCCGGAATGCTGTGACTGCGCAAGGAAACCTGTACGTATGATTTCGATTTTGCTAGCCAAATATTGTATGGCGTCTCGGATGTCTTCGAACGTCTGCGAGATCGAAAGTTCGACCTCAACCCAGTTGCAGTAAGCGGCAGGCCTAGACATCGTCTCCGCAAGCATAGCCTCCTGCAAGGAAGTGCAAGGCAGTACATAGGCGATATTGCTACGCCACCGCTCCAGCTGAGGGGTCTCTATGTGGATGAGTGATCTTGGAACGTCTTTTGTTGGACCATGCAGACTGGCGGCTGTTGTAGGCTTTCTGCACATCGCAATAAGATCCTCCAACGTTTGAGCTGACAGTACGTCCATTGCTCCCAGCTCAAATCCCTCTCGTCGCAGCGCAGATGCGATGCGAATTGATTGTAGTGAATCTATCCTAGCGAAAGCAAGATCCAAATCTGATCCAAGATCTGGAGAGATATGGTGCCTGATGATATTCAGGACGGACCGGCCCACATGATCGCCCAAGTTGATATTGGTAGACGATGCCGTTCCATTAGAGCTAGCCTTGCTAAGGAATTCTCTGGTGAGAGAGTCTCTGTCGACCTTCCCCGATGGGAGTTGTGGCATGACATCTACAAAGAAAACGTCTGAAGGAACCATGAATGCCGGAAGCCAATGGCTACAAATGTTGAGAACATCTGTGCGTGTTACTTCACGCCAATCAGCAGCGCAAAACGCGACCAAGGATTCTTGGACGATCATCACTGTTGCTGTACGACAGTTCGGTATCCTCATGATAGCCTGTTCGATCTCGCCGAGCTCAACCCGCTGCCCTCTCAGTTTTACCTGACCAGCAACGATGCGGCCCAAGCATTCCAAAATCCCATGGTCGTTGATCCTTGCGCGATCACCGGTACGATATAAACGACCATACTCCTGGTGTTCAATGAACGATGCAGAAGTGAGATCC